>OLQC01000026.1_pt1 | contig 193879 bp, 146 predicted proteins | sample 1672471 | NCBI WGS metagenome assembly OLQC01 (sample SAMEA3136689, study PRJEB25190) | human gut metagenome | biome: human gut; feature: human-associated habitat; material: faeces | place: Austria | collected 2013 | reverse complement strand
AGTCTGCCTGTTCATGTATAGTGTTTTGCTGCCATGGACGGCAGCAAAAGTCTTAGCACCCCACGGACGGGGTGTCTAAGACGTACACGTCACTCCATCACAGCCTGACTCAGGCAGACTTAGATTTTCTTATTTTCGTACAACGGAACAAAACAAACCCGGTTTTGTGCATCTCCCAACCCCAAAACTAGAAACCTCCTTTTAACACCCTAATCCTATAGCGAAAAAACAAGACTTCACTTTGGGATTTTTTCCTAATGTGAAGTCTTGTTGGGAATTATGACTATAGGTTGGGAATTTTTACCCAACGCTATTCTTCTATGTGATATTTTCTCGCTTTTGCTGCCACGGTCTTATGGGTCAGTCCCAATGCTTTTCCGGCGGCGTTATAGCTTCCGTATTTTTTAAGTGCCTTTCTTATGATCTCACGCTCATAATATTCCCATGGCATGATCTCGTCATTTCCTGTTACGATCTCTTCCGCGGATGTTTTTCCTAAGGACAGTCCTGCGTCATAAAGTCCGTTTTCCGTGACTGCCTCCGACGGTACCTCATCATTTACAGAGGTGTGATAATTTTCACTGATGTAGTGTGGCAGATCTTCTTTTTGCACTTCCCTGCCATCTGCTAAGATATTGATACGTTCCATGACGTTTTCTAATTCACGGATATTTCCCGGCCAGGAATAGTGGATCAGGGCATCCATGGCTTCGCCACTCAGCTTCTTTGGCTCACAGCCTAATTCTTCTGCAATTTTATTCAAAAAATATTCCGACAGTACCGGTATGTCCTCCCGGCGCTCCCGAAGCGGCGGCAGCCAGATTGGAATAACGTTCAGACGATAGTAAAGATCCTCTCTGAATTCTCCGTTTTCGACTAATTCTTCTAAGTTTCGGTTCGTTGCTGCAATAATTCTTGCATCCACGGTGATCGTGCGGTCATCGCCAACCCGCTGAAATTCTTTTTTCTGGATGACACGCAGCATTTTTGCCTGCATGGATTTATCGAGTTCTCCAATCTCATCTAAAAAAATGGTACCTTTATCGGCAAGTTCAAATTTACCGATCTTGGTCTTTATCGCTCCGGTATAAGCACCTTTGACATGACCAAACATTTCACTTTCCAATAAATTTTCCGGGATCGCCGCACAGTTGACACGGATAAACGGCTGTGTGGCACGTTCACTCGAATAGTGGATCGCCTCTGCGATCAGTTCTTTTCCGGTGCCACTCTCTCCACGGATCAGGACATTAAAATTATTGTCCGCCGTCTTGGCTGCTAATTTCATGGCATCGTAAAGTTTGTTGCTGACTCCTACGATCCGGTTGAAAGCAGGGTTTAATTTTTTACGGCGGTGCAGCTCTTCTTCTAAGTATTCTGTCTTTGCGGAAAGATGACTGATACGGTCGATCAGTTCTTCTATCTCACTTAAATTTTTTACAACGGAAATTCCTCCGGTGATCTGCTGATTGACAATGATCGGAACGATATTTGCCACTACGCTTTTGCCGTTTTTCTTCTGGCTGATCTCGCCCATGATCTTCTGTCCTTTTTCTAAGACCCGCATACGGCTTCCATTTGGAGATATCTCATGGATGTTATCGCCCTCAGAAATATTTTCTCCGGTAATTTCATTATAGGAACCATTAATATAGGTAACGGTACCTTCTCTGTCAAACACACAGATCCCGTCCTGTACGGCTTCTAATATCTGAAGATATCGCTCCTTTAGCTCTTTGACTTCTTCAAATTCCCACGAAATCTGTACCAGTCTCGACACATCTTCAAAGGTACTGATGGCTCCTTTGATCTCATCATTTTCAATAATTGGTGTCGTATTTACTACAATGGTCGATTTGCCGATCTCTCTCGTATAACCCAAGATCGGTTCTTTGGTATCTACGACCTCCGGCAGTCTGGAATCCGGGAAAACTTCTGTCACTTTTCTTCCAAGCACCTCTCTTGCCGGAATCCCAAACAAATGCTCTGCCTCTGTATTATAGATAATGATCGTGTGCTGGTTGTCTACGACTAAAAGTCCGCTCTCGATGTTACTGTAGACATTTTCTGCCGTGATGACATTATCCTGCAACAAATTGTCCACCTGATTCAGTTCTGACTGGCTGATATTAAAATCACCCTCTAAGAACTGCTTCATCTCTTTCGATGCTTCTTCTGCCTGCTCTCCTTCGGTCACTAAGTAGATCTCTTCGCCTTTTTTGACCTTCAACGCCGTTACTAATAAAATACTGGTCAGCGGTACGTTGTGCAGTCCCTCTCTGTGTACGGAATAGAGTACGTTATATTCATTTTGCAGACGATCTGCCTTTTGTACAATGGTCGCTGCCACACGGACATGGATACCTTTTTCATAATGTATCGTTACTTTTTCTTCAATTCTCTGTGTCTTACTCATGCATTTCCTGCCTTTTTCTTTACACATATTCCTTTCGCATCTGCGTATTTGGTATCTGCATCTGCTCTCTATATTTTGTCACGGTTCTTCTCGATATCCGAATCCCCTTTTTTTCTAACTGCTCTGCGATTTTTGCATCCGATAATGGTTTTTGCTTATTCTCGCTGCGGATAATCTCCTGAATACAGGTCAGCACATTGCAGTTATTTCCATCGGAGGTTTTATTGGAAAAGAAATATTTTAATTCAAAAATCCCCCAGCGGCATTCTAAATATTTGTCCCGCACTGCCCGGCTGACGGTTGACTCATGGACATCCAGTTCCTGTGCAATGTCTAAAAGGTTCATTGGTTTTAAAGAGGCTTTTCCTTTTTCAAAGAACTCTCTTTGCCAGTCCACGATCGCCTCTGCTACTGCTGCAAGTGTCTCTTCTCTCTTTCCGATATTCCGGAGCAGTATTTTTGCCTTCTGATACTGTTCTTTTAAATATTTATTTTCCTCGCTGCTGTGCACCTGCCCTAACATTGGTAAATATTCCCTGTTCAGTTCTAAGGTATGTACTTTTTCTTTATTTAAAATGATCCGGTAACCTTTTTCATCTTCTTTTACCGTAATATCCGGATAAATGTATTCGTTTCTGTTTGCACATCCATAACCTCTTCCCGGCACAGGTTCTAATTCTTCCTTAATATATTGGATCGTTTTTGTGATCTCTGCCGTTGTAAGTCCGGTCTGTTTGCTGATCTGCGGGATCTTATTCTGTGCTATTTCATCTAAATATTTTTCGATCAAAAGACGTGCCTGTCTTTGCATCTGTTCTTCGCCCTCCACCTGTAACAACAAACACTCTTTTAAATCTCTTGCAAAAACGCCACACGGCTCTAATGTCTGCATAAAACGGATTTCCCGCTCTAACTCTTCTTTCGATAGTCCGATGCCTTTTGCTAACTCATCCATGTCCATTTTTAAATATCCTGACTCTTCTAAACACTCGATCAGATATTTGCCTATTTTCTGGCGACGTGGACTGATTTTTTTTGTATATAACTGCATACGCAGATATTCTGCTAATTCGGTATCCTCGCTCTTTTCATCCGCTATCGCATTGAGATACGACTGATAATCGGTATCTTCCGTCTTTTTTCTGCTGTAATAGCCGATCCCTTCCCCCTGCGAACGGCGAACCTCTTTTTTTTCAGGCTCTTTTGCATAGTCTAACATCGGGTTTGAAAGAACTTCTTCCTCAATACACTGGTTCAATTCTTCGGTTCCCATCTGCAAAACGGATAAGGACTGCTCCATCTGCGGGGTAAGTGCAAGTTTCTGCGTCTGTTGGATAGAGACATCCATTCCAAGCTGCATGGCAATCACCTCATTTTTATGATTTGACTCATTTCACTCATTATAGCATATCCTTTAGGGAAAGGGATAGCTTTTTTGACTCCTGCGGATGCTCTTCAAACAATGTTTTTTTCGTTCGCTCTATCTCATCTTTTAACTCGCGTGCCGATAGCAGCCGACAGCCCTGTCCACGGATGATGATCTGTTCTAAGCCGTCGGAAGTTGCAACCGTGACGTTGTATTTTTTCCCATTTTCATGAGCAAATTTTTCAATATACTGGTCTGCGGTTTCCGCTTCTTTTGTAAAGACCACATGGATATTGTGATAGGTGCTGATCTCTGTCTTGTGTCCCTGCACCCGATAGGCATCAAACACGACGATCAAATTACATTTTTTCATTCCCTGATAATCACAGAGGACATCTAAGAGTTTTCCCCTTGCTCCGTCTATGCTTACCTGTGCTAAATCCTTTAAATCCTCCCATGCAAAGATTACGTTGTAACCATCCACTAACAGATATTCTTCCCGCACTTCCTGCTTTTTCGGCTTTGAAGTAGACTTATAATATTCCGGCACTTTCTTTTTCGGAAGAGTCTTTTGCTTTTTATTTGCACCAACGGACTGTGCGATAATGCGGTCTACCTCTTCCGTATCGATCCATGCATCGGTTTCTTTTGACACCCGGTAAGCTGTCTGTTTTTCTTCGGAGGAATCTGACGGTTTTTCCTGCATAATGGATGGAAGATGCATATATTCCTTCACTTCGTACCACGGAACGAGAAAACCTGCTCCATGCGCACAGAATACGGAACCCGTCGGATGCAGTGTATCCCGTTCCGAATCATAACCGGTTGCCGCAAGCACTTCTTCCGTATTATGGCAGGGTGCATAACCCTTTAGCGTACATTGCAGTGTTCCGTTCCCTCTGGTATAGGCATGGACTTCCTTCTGGTAATCCCGCATGGTGCTGACCGGTGCCATTCCCGTAAGAATGGTTCTGTCAGCCTCTGTCTGCGGCAGTCCAAAGGTTCCATGCATCCGCTCGATATCTGTCATGGCACGTCCCACATTTTCCGATGGAAGTTCTAACCGATACTCATAATAGGGTTCTAACAAAACACTGTCTGCCTGCTTTAAGCCCTGACGGACGGCGCGGTACACCGCCTGTCTGAAATCTCCGCCCTCTGTATGCTTTAAATGTGCCTTTCCTGATACTAACGTAATACGGATATCGGTAATCGGTGCTCCGGTCAGAACCCCTCTATGCTCTGTTTCCATCAGATGTGTGAGGATCAGCCGCTGCCAGTTCCTGTCTAATAAATCCTCACTGCAGACAGACATACACTGCACACCGCTTCCCGGTTCTCCCGGCTCTAACAATAAATGTACCTCTGCATAATGGCGAAGCGGCTCAAAGTGTCCGACTCCCTCCACGGTATTTTGTATCGTTTCTTTATAGAGAATGTTTCCCTGTCCAAATTCCACTTCCACGCCAAACCGTTCATAGATCAGTGTTTTTAAAACCTCTAACTGCACTTCTCCCATCAACTGTACATGGATTTCCTGCAATGCCTCTTCCCATACAATATGAAGCTGTGGCTCCTCTTCTTCTAATTCCCGAAGTTTTGGCAATAAAAGGATCGGATCATCGCCTTCCGTTGGGATCACCTGATAATTTAACACCGGCTCTAAAACCGGAAGATACGTCCCCTGTTCCGCTCCGAGACCCTCGCCCGGATAGGTGTCGGACAGACCTGTCACCGCACAGATACTTCCGGCTTCCACTTCATTGACTGCCTCGTATTTTTCTCCTGAATAAATACGGATCTGGTTTACCTTCTGCCCCTCGATCACAGCTTTTACCTTCAGGCTTCCACCCGTGATCTTTAAATAGGTCAGACGGTTTCCCGCTTCATCCCTTGCGATCTTAAAGACTTTTGCCCCGAATGTTTCGGGATACGCTGGGACTTTTATCAGTTCCTGCATCTGCTCTACGAATTCTTTTACTCCTTCTAACCGGAGTGCCGAACCAAAAAAACACGGAAAGAGCTGTCTTTCTAAAAACAGCTCCTGTAGCGTCTCCTTTTTTAATCTTCCTGTCTCTAAAAATTCTTCTAATGCATCCTCACTGCAGACTGCCGTTTCCTCATAAAAATGCGCATCTCTTTTTGTAGAAAAATCCACGCAGCCTTCCTCTAAGACGTTCTTTAACTCCTGCAAAAGCACCTCTGCATCCGTTCCCTCCTGATCCATCTTATTGACGAATACAAAAGTCGGGATCTCATAACGTCTGAGCAGATTCCAGAGGGTTCTGGTATGTCCCTGCACTCCGTCTGCTCCGCTGATGACTAGGATCGCATAGTCTAACACCTGCAATGTACGTTCCATTTCCGGAGAAAAATCCACATGTCCCGGCGTATCTAACAGTGTCACCTGCGTGGTCCCAAGTGGGAACACTGCCTGTTTGGAAAAGATCGTGATCCCTCTTTCCCTCTCTAATGCATAGGTATCTAAAAAGGCATCCCGGTTATCTACTCTTCCCATAGTCCGGATTGCCCCACTGGTATATAACATTCCCTCCGATAAGGTTGTTTTTCCCGCATCCACATGTGCCAGTATTCCTACTACGATTTTTCCCATAGTCTTTCCCTTTTCCCTACTCTAATTCAAATGCTCCGGTATAGAGCTGATAATATCTTCCTTTTTGTGCGATCAGATCCTCATGTGTTCCACGTTCCATGATCCTGCCGTGTTCTAAGACCATAATGACATCCGAATTGCGTACCGTCGAAAGTCTGTGTGCAATGACAAACACGGTCCTGCCTTCCATCAGTGCATCCATACCTTTCTGTACGATTGCCTCGGTTCTCGTATCGATCGAAGATGTCGCTTCATCAAGGATCATAACCGGCGGATCGGCTACTGCTGCACGGGCGATCGATAAAAGCTGTCGCTGCCCCTGTGAAAGATTTTCTCCATTTCCGGTCAGCATCGTATCATAGCCATCCGGCAGCCTGGTGATAAAATCATCTGCTCCGGCTAATTTTGCTGCCTCGATACACGCTTCATCCGATGCCTCTAAATTACCGTAACGAATATTTTCCATCACGGTTCCGGTAAAAAGATTCGTATCCTGCAATACCATGCCAAGGGAACGGCGTAAATCCGATTTTTTGATCTTATTGATATTGATACCGTCATAACGGATCTTTCCATCGGCAATATCATAAAAACGGTTGATCAGATTCGTGATCGTCGTCTTTCCCGCTCCGGTCGAACCGACAAATGCAACCTTCTGTCCCGGTTTCGCATAAAGCGTCACATTGTGAAGCACGGTCTTGCCCTCTTCATAGGCAAAGTCCACATCAAAAAAGCGCACATCTCCGGTCAGCTTCGTATAAGTGACCGTTCCCTCCTTGCGGTGCGGATGTTTCCACGCCCACATTCCGGTACGTTCCTTACATTCCCGAATGACTCCGTCCTCTTCTTTTGCACGGACTAAGGTGACATATCCCTCATCTGCTTCCGGTTCTTCATCGATCAGATCAAAGATCCTGCTTGCGCCTGCCATACCCATAACTACCGCATTGACCTGCTGGGAAACCTGATTGATATTTCCCGCAAACTGTTTGGTCATATTTAAAAACGGCACTACGATGCTGATGGCAAACGGCAGTCCTGAAATGCTGACATTTGGCACTTTTAACATTAAAAACAATCCGCCTGCAAGTGTCACTGCAACATATAACAGATTTCCGATATTATTCAAGATCGGGCCGAGTGTATTGGCATATTTATTTGCTCTTTCCGATACTCCAAACAGTTCCTCATTTAAAGCATCAAAATCTGCCTTGCTCTCTTCTTCATGGCAAAAGACTTTTACAACCTTCTGCCCATTCATCATCTCTTCAATATATCCTTCTACCTTACCGATCGATTCCTGCTGACGGATAAAGTATTTCGCCGAGTTGCCACCAACTTTTTTAATGACACGCAGCATAATGATAACACCCGCCACAATGACAAGCGACATCCAAAGACTGTAATACAGCATGATCCCAAATACCGTAATGACCATGACCCCGGAACTTAAAAGCTGCGGCATACTCTGCGAGATCAACTGGCGGAGTGTATCAATATCATTCGTATAATAACTCATGATATCTCCGTGGCTGTGTGTGTCAAAGTATTTAATTGGAAGGTTCTGCATCCCGTTAAACATTTTTTCACGCAGTTTTTTCAAAGAACCCTGTGTGATCACTGCCAACAAACGGCAGTAAGTAAAGGATGCGATCAGGGAAACGGCATAGAGGATTGCCAAGATTGCCGCCATCCCGAGGATTTTTCCTGCAACTGCCTCCCAGTCTCCGCTCTGATAGCTCTGCTCGATCACTGCAATAATATTCTGCATAAATACTGCCGGGATCGCACTGACAATAGCATTAAATAAAATACAGAATAATACAACCGGCATCAAAACCGGATAAAACGAAAACAACGTACGGATGATCCTTCTGATAACACCTTTTTTCGGTGCTGCCTGCATTTCTTTATTCTCCATCCGTCTCACCTCCTCTATTCTGTGAAGCATAGACTTCCTGATAGATCGCATTTTCTTTTAATAATTCTTCGTGTGTTCCAACTGCCTGTATCCTGCCACCTTCTAACACAAGGATGCGGTCTGCCTCCTGTACGGAAGAAATCCTCTGGGCAATGATGATCTTTGTCGTATCAGGAATATACTCTTTGAATGCGAGACGTATCATCGCATCTGTCTTGGTATCTACCGCACTGGTCGAATCATCTAAGATCAATATCTTTGGTTTTTTCAGCAATGCCCTTGCAATACAAAGTCTCTGCTTCTGTCCACCGGAAACATTTGCTCCACCCTGCTCGATATGGGAGGCATACTGATCCGGAAACTGCATAATGAATTCATCCGCCTGTGCTAATTCACATGCCTGCTTCATCTCCTCCTCTGTGGCATTTTCATCACCCCAGCGAAGATTATCCATGATACTTCCGGAAAATAAAATATTTTTCTGCAATACAACGGCAACCTGATTTCTCAGGGCTTCAATGTCATAATTTTTTACATCCAGACCGCCGACTTTTACGGTTCCTTCCGTTGCATCATAAAGACGCGGGATCAACTGCACCAACGAGGACTTTGAGGAACCGGTTCCACCGATGATCCCGATCGTTTCTCCCGATCGGATATGCAGATTGATATCCGCAAGTGCTTTTCTCTTTGCCTTTTTTGAATAAGAAAAACTTACATTTTCAAAATCGATCGAACCATCGGCTACCTCATAGACAGGTTCTTCCGGGTTCTTCAGACTGCTCTCTTCTTTCAGGACTTCCACGATACGATGTGCCGATTCATTTGCAAGCGTGACCATGACAAATACCATCGAAAGCATCATCAGACTGCTTAAGATCTGAAAGCTGTAGGTTAAAAGCGCGGAAAACTGTCCGACATCTAAATCCAGACCTTTCGTTGTAATGATCACATAAGAACCGACCGTCAGCACAAAGATCATGACGGTATACAACGAAAACTGCATTAATGGGTTATTCCATGCCAGGATTTTTTCTGCTTTTGTAAAATCCTCGCAGACATCTCCTGCCGCCCGGTCAAACTTTTCTTTTTCAAACTCTTCCCGCACATAGGATTTTACGACACGCATTCCTTTGATATTTTCCTGGATGGAATTGTTCAGTTCATCATACTTGTGGAATACTTTACGGAATAACGGCATCGCCGTACGGATCACCATATAGAGTCCAAATCCCAATACCGGTACTACCAGAAGAAAGATACACGCCATCTTTCCACCCATGATAAATGCCATGACAAACGCAAAAAGAAACATCAGCGGACACCGCACTGCGATACGCACGATCATCATATAGGCGTTCTGCACGTTGGTAACATCCGTGGTCAGACGTGTTACCAGTGAGGAACTTGAAAACTTATCGATATTTTCAAATGAAAATTCCTGTATTTTTGCATACAGATCTTTTCGTACATTTTTCGCAAATCCACAGGATGCCGTTGCACAGGCATTTCCTGCTCCGATACCAAACATCTGTGACAAAGTTGCCATAACGATCAGCAGCAGTCCATATTTCACTAATACGGAAAACTCTGCCCCTGCCTTGATCTGATTGACTAACATTGCGATCAAAAATGGTATGGTACACTCCATGACTACTTCTAGTGACACCAGCACCGGTGCTAAAATAGAAGGTTTTTTATATTCCCTGATACACTTCATCAGTTCTTTGAGCATGATCATTCTACTCCTTTTTCTTGTTTTTACTCTATTCTTTTATTTCATCTTTTTCTTTTTATGCTGTTTTTTATCCATTCTGTTTTTCTCCGGCTTTTGTCCTACTTTTTTACTTGGCAGACTCTCTGCAGATACGCTTATTTGCATACATATCTTTATCCGCGGCTGCGATAATATCTTTTAGCTGTGAATGTTTTCCTAATGCATAACCGACCGAGGCCGAGACCGGAAACTCATAGTTCTCCCGCTTCTTTTCCTCTTCTAAACGGACTTTCCACGTTTTGATCAACTGCTCTGCAATCTCTTTGGTTCCATTTGCTACATATAATAAGAACTCATCGCCTCCGTAACGGATGACAATATCCTCTTCTCTTGCAATGCTTTGAATGGTTTTAGCAACCTCCGTGATCAGGCGGTCCCCGCACAGATGTCCCCAGTAATAACCTGCATAAGTGCTGACCACAATACAAAATACAGTCAGCCAGAATGCATATTTTCTGAGCCGCATTTCATCATACATGCTTGCAACTACGATAGGAAATGTGAGAAGGATGATCACATGATATGTAAATGCTGTAGAGCTGACTAATACGATCAGCCCAATGGTTGTAATACTGATATACGGTATGCAGGTTCTCTCTATTCCTAATAGTAAGATCAGCACAAAATAAAGGATAGAAACCACACAGATTCCCATGTACCCCCAAGTCATAATTTTATGATCTACAATAAAAATCCTAGAAATATTCAGAATTGCCATGCTCGTACAGATGACAAAGCAGAACAGTATCACGCGGAAAACACAAATATTCTGCATCACATTATTTTGTTCAGTTTTTATATCTTTTGAAAACAACCTTTTTAAGGTAACAATACTACGCTCCATTTGCAACCTCCTCTATTTAAAAAACAGTCTTATGATCCGTTTTCTTATTTTTCTATATCTATATAGTATAATATATACATTTGCAACAATCAAATTTTCTTCTTATTTTCTTCTTACATATTTCTCCAGAAAAATCTGCTGTTATTACTACTACACATTTCAAAATCTGTCCAATTTTTTTGTGAAATTCGCACATATTTCCATGGAATTTCAGTTAATTTCATGGTAAAATATGTAAAAGACGCATTTTGACCAAGAAGGAACAATCTATGAAAAAATTCCGCAATTTAAAGCAGAAAATTATTTTCTATGTGATGTCCGTCTCAATTCTATTGACTGTGCTGATTACTGCGGTTATGTCCTTTGGCAGCATCCGTTCTACGAATAAACTGCAGCTCGACAACATTCAGGTGACCACCCGGATCGCATCCCAAAGCATCAGTTCCAATCTTCATCTTCTGACGGAACGCATTTATAACATCTCGACAGATGCCGAACTGACAGATGATTCTCTGTCTAAAAAAGATAAGGCAGCATATCTGCAGGATTTTGAACAGGAGATCGAATTTGTCTGGCTTTCTGTCTATGATGCCGATGGTAAAAAACTTTACGGCGACAAAACCGCACCGGATTCCATTGCCGATACGAAATATTACTCCCAGTTAGCTGAGACTGCAAATACCGTTATCGGAGAACCTCACTATGATCAGGACGTATTACAGCTCTGTGTCGGTGCTCCGTTAAAAGCAAACGATGAGGTCTGCGGTTATGTGATCGGAAGTTACAAATACGATCTTTTAAACGACGTATTAAGCATGCTGATCTTAGGTGATACCGGAAGTGCATGTATCATTAATGAAAAAGGTACGATCATCGCTGACCAGGACGAAAAAAATATTGCAGATCAGGTCAGCATTTATGATAAGAATTCTTCCTCTAAAAATAAAGAGATTTATGACCGTATTTTATCCTATCAGACCGGTTCCGTTACCATGAAGCTGCACGGTGTCAGCCATTATGTCGGCTACACACCGATTCCGGGAACGAACTGGGTTCTCTTAGTGGATGCACCAAAACGCGAATTTATGAATTCCGTTTATCTGTCTATCGGAATTTCTATTGTTTTGGCAGCAGTCATGCTGATCATTGCCGCTTCGATCATTGTACCGCTTTCTAATGGTATTTCTAATTCACTGGCTTCTGCAACCAAACGTCTGCAGGATTTAGCGGATGGAAATCTTTCCGAAGAGGTTGTACACTTAGCTACCAATGATGAAGCAGAACTGTTAACGGAAGCATTAGCAAAGACCGTAGACAGTCTGAACAGTTACATTCAGGATATCCAGACTTCCCTTGGTTCTCTTTCTTCCGGTGACTATGCAATTGCTATCCCGGACAATTTTGACGGAGACTTTATTTCAATCCGGGATTCCCTGTCGGATATTACGGATTCCCTGAATAAAACCATGCTTCGGATGAATGATTCCTCCTCTGCCGTAAATCAGAATTCCACCGAGGTTTCTAACTACGCAAGACAGCTCTTTGACGGTTCCCAGAACCAGGCTGCCCTGTTAAAAACTCTTGAAAGCAGTATGCAGGATATCACTGCTACGATTGAAAAGAACAAAGAAAACGCCGTGCAGATTGAGAACTTCTCCAAAGAAGCTGCACAAAAGACTGCACAGGGTGACAGCTATATGCACAGCATGTTAGACACCATGAACCAGATTCATGCCGGCATGGAGGAGATCACTTCGATCAGCCAGCTCATTGCAAATATCTCAAAACAGACCGGACTGCTCTCTTTAAATGCTTCGATCGAAGCTGCAAGAGCCGGAGAAGCCGGCAGAGGCTTTGCTGTGGTTGCCTCCGAGATCGGAGACTTAGCACAACAGACTTCCGATGCACTCAACCAGTCCAGTGCTATCATTGAACGCTCTGCCGAGACGATCCAACAGGGACTTGACATGGCAATGCAGACTGCACAGTCCTTTAAGGAGATTCAGGATGTTACTGACCAGTACGAAGTCATTTCCGCACAGCTTGCTGAAATTGTAAAGGCACAGACCGACGCTGTTACGGAGGTTAACGAACAGTTAGACTCCTTAAAAGATATTGCCAGCCAGAATCAGAACCTTGCCGAAGAAACGGACAAGATGGCAACCAACTTTCTTGTACAGTCTGAGGAGTTGAAGGATTTCGTTTCACAGGTAAAACTAAGAGATCATGGCAATGCATAGCAGAAGGAGGTTCAACTTATGAAGAAAGCAATATGTGTTTCTCTCATTCTCATCGCTGCACTTTTAAGCGGATGCAGTTCAAAAAATGAAATGAAAGATGGTTTTTATACGGCAGAAATGTCCGACTATTCCTTTGGCTGGAAAGAATATCTTTGTATCATGGTAAAGGACGATAAGGTTGTCTATGCGGAATTTAATGCAAAGAATCCAAGCGGTTATATCAAAGCCTGGGACAATGCCTATATGAAAAATATGAAGCCTGTTTCCGGTACTTATCCAAATGAGTACACCCGTACTTATGTGTCAGAATTGATCGAGACACAGGACCCGGAAAAATGTGAGACCTTAACCGGTGCAACCTCTTCCGGCACGAACTTCTCCAAACTGTCCGTTGCCGTAGTAGAGCAGGCAAAAAAAGGAGATTCCAAGATTAAGATCGTAAAATCTGAAACAGCCGAAGAATAAACCGATGTCAGGACTCAACAGGAAATAATGCAATCATAAAATAGTGCTACTATAAAATATCACAACGATATGTCAAAAGAGGAGTATCACATCAACTTATCCCTGCAAAGGGTGTTGTTGACAGGATACTCCTCTTGTTATATTGTTTTTATTCTGTACCATGTACCGGATTCCGGCAGCCTGCTAAGAAAGACATTCCAAGAGATATGCTAACATTTGATCTGAAAAAATCTTCTTTTCTTCATTCTGTATCTTGTTCTCTGTCTTCTCTTTGAAATTTCCCGTCTGTGGCAGCTCGTACTGCTCTAACAATTCCTTTGGTGCCATTCCGATATCTGCCGCCTGTATCATTGGAACATCAAATGCACTGTCGCCTGCTGCATAGACGGTTTCGGCTGCTACTCTTTTCCGGAAACGTCTTACGGCACTTCCCTTATTCAGCTTTTTCGGTAATACATAGACTTTGATCCCATTACAGAATACCTCTACCAAAGACAGGTTCAGATGTGCTTTTAACATAGCCACCGATTTTTCCGGCTCATTGCTTTTGGTAAAGAGAAATAAAGAGCGGATATTTCGTACCTCAAAGCATCGGTTTACATCCTCTGTCATCCACTGTTCTGCTCTTTGTAATTCGCTCTGCGCATCTGCGATCAATGCTAAGGATTCCTGATACCAGACCGGATCTTCCTTGCCCTGATGCAGCAGTACACCGCCGTTGCAGACCAATGCATACTCCGGCACTCCGATGCCAAGATCGATCCTCTGATACTGCTCTAAGGTTCTCGTCGTCGTTGGGACAACCAGAACTCCCGGCTTAGAACAGAGCTGCCCCAACAGCCTGTGGGAAGTCTCTGTCATGAAAGAAATTTCTCTTCCCTGATAGATTTCCACACAAGTTTTGGGGCCTCCAATCTCATGTTTATAAGAATAGATCAACGTATTATCTAAATCTGTATGAACAATCTGCATAAGTTAATTTTTCTTTCCTACAAAACATTTACGGATCAGGTCTACCGGGATCATGGTGACTGCCAATAAGATGACTGCGATCCAGCCTTTGATCCCAAACGGTACGCAGCTGAACATATTTCCGATCCAGGTAAATACCTGAAGTGGAACAAGCGGTGCGTTAACGATCAATGCCTGTACGAAAATAATTGCAAAGAATACTTTTAAGAATCCGGTATTCTCATTCAAACCTTTAAAGATTCCAAATCCATCATCGCGGACATTGAATCCATTGAACAATGCACTGACAATAAAGAGGACGAAATATCCGGTCAGGTGCTGTTCTTCATTTTCAAACAGTCCTGCAAAAAACGGATGTTTTAAATAGACAAAGCTAATAACCGTCAACCATGCTCCCATGGTCAAAATCTGTGCCATCATGGCTTTGCTGATGATGCTCTCATCTCTTCTTCTTGGTTTTTCTTTCATATATTTTTCTAACGCAGGCTCATTACCAAGCATAATTGCACCAAGCCCGTCCATAACTAAGTTTACGAATAACAGATGCGTAACCTTTAATGGTTCTTCCACTCCAAAGAATGGAGCGATCGCACTGACAATTACTGCCGTTACATTGATGACAAGCTGGAATTTACAGAATTTCAAAATATTATGGTAAATCGTTCTTCCATACCAGATCGCATCCTTGATCGATTTAAAGTTGTCATCTAAGATAACAATTTTTCCGGCTTCTTTGGCTGCTTCGGTACCACTTCCCATTGCAAAACCGACATCGGCTCTCTTTAATGCCGGAGAGTCGTTAACACCGTCACCGGTCATTCCGACTACTAAATTCATTTCCTGACAGAGTCTTACCATACGGGATTTATCTGTCGGAAGTGCTCTTGCGATCACACGGATATGCGGAATGATCGCTTTTACTTCTTCGTCAGACATCTCGTTTAACTGCGCAGAAGAAAGTGCCTTATCTGACTCATCCTTTAACAATCCTGCATCTTTTGCGATCGCAACGGCTGTCTCTAAACGGTCACCGGTGATCATAACTACCTGGATTCCCGCATTCTGAACTTCTTCGATTGCCTCTTTTGCCTCCGGACGGACATCGTCACGGATTCCGACTAAACCGATGATGACAACATCATCATTGATCGTATTTTCTACCAGTTCTTTTTCGGAGTATCCAAAGGCAAGAACACGCATTGCCTTGGTTGCTAACCCGTCAATTTTCTGATTTAAAACATCCAGATTTAACTCTTTTACATTGCCTTCTGCATCCAGATAATGCTTTGCAACTGCAAGCAGACGCTCCGGTGCTCCTTTGTAAAAAGTCTTACCGAGACTGTCGATCCTTGCCTGACTGAATTTATTCGTAGAGTTAAATCCCTGTGAACAGGAAACGACACAATCCCTGTCTGCATCAAGCACACGGAAAGTCTCTTCTCCGATAAACTTCATCAATGCCTGATCGGTTGCATTTCCACCGATCACCCTGTGGGTTGCATCGAACATAGACCGTGTATTTTTTCCAATTGCCAGATCTACCAGTCCGTTTACGGCACTGTGATGCTCAAGCTGTGACAGCTCGATCGACTGTCCGTCTGCCGTAAAGAAATCTACCACTTCCAGACTTCCCTTCGTGATCGTACCTGTTTTATCACTAAATAAAATATTTAAGGAACCTGCGGTTTCAATACCCTCTGCCTTACGCACCAACACGTTGTGGTCTAACATCTTGCTGGTGTTCTGCATCAGAACCAGGGAGATCATCAGAGGAAGTCCCTCCGGCACTGCACAGACGATGATAACGACTGCTAAGGATACGGCTTCTACAACATCTTTGATGATCTGCTCTGCACCCGCTGCAAAGTATAGCGACGGGCCGCCTGCGGATACGATAAAATATGCAAAATAGAGCACTGCAATGACAATGGCTCCGATGTATCCGAAAGTGGAAATCTGTTTTGCTAATTTTGCTAATTTGACCTTTAACGGAGAATCCGGTTCTTCTTCCTGCATCTCCTCTGCCATCTTACCCATCATGGTCTGTAAGCCGACTTTTCTGACATCTAAGATACCTTCACCGTCAAAGACCACTGCTCCACGGAACAGAGAATGCTGATCTACGAAAGTTTCTCCGGTAATATCATCTGCTAACTGAAAATCTTGTGGTGCTTCTGTCTTTTTACACTCTTCTGCTTCTCCGTTTAACGCAGAGTTGTCCACATGCAGATTCCCGGAGATCAAAATACCGTCTGCCGGAATCTTATCTCCTGCCTGCAAGAGTACCTTATCTCCTACAACCACATCGTCTACATCAATGACTACAACGACACCATTGCGGTGCACCTTACACTGGTCTTTTTTGGTACTGTCCTTTAATTCACGATATTTCGTATCACTTGCCACACCGGTCTTTGCAGACACAAATGCTACGATCAATACTGCAACGATCGTTCCTAATGGCTCATAGATTTCTGCATAGCCAAAGAAAAACATAACAATCATCAAAGCTGCGATCGCTAACAGGATCTTGATCATCGGATCCCCGAAAGTCTCCTTAAATTCCTGCCAGAAAGTGGTTGGCTCTGAATCAGGGATTGCATTTGACCCATGCTTTTTTCGGGATTCTTCTACTTCCCGGTCTGTGAGTCCGTTAAACTTCATTTCTTATACTCCTCCTTCAGTATGATTTTGTTAACTATATCATAGAAAAGAAGAAGAAACCAGTTATTTTTAGTCTCTCCTTCTTTCTTAGCAAAACTTTTATTTATATCTTGTTGCTAATTCTGCGATTCCGGGATCTTTGGTACCCTGACCGATGGCATTGAATTTCCACTCGCCATCATGACGGTAAACCTCTCCGAAGATCATCGCTGTCATATCGCTGTAATCTTCCGACAGATCATATTTACACATCTCACGGTTATTCTTTCCATCTACTAAACGGATAAACGCATTCTCGATCATACCAAAATGCTGCTTTCTCTGTACGGCATGATAGATATTTACCACAATGACGATCCGGTCATATTCGGCAGGGATCTTTGATAAATCTACCACGATCTGCTCATCATCTCCGTCACCCTCTCCGGTTAAGTTGTCACCTAAATGCTGTACGGTGCCGGATTTGTGATGTAAGTTTCCAAAATATACGATATCTGTCTTATCTGCTAATTTTCCATTTTTTAGAAGAAAGGCAGAAGCATCACAATCGATTGGCTTTGGCTTCAGTCCGAAGAGTCCGCCTCTTCTTTTTGCCTCATCCCAGCCAAGTCCGATCAATACTGTGGAAAGTCCTGCACTTTCTTTGGACAGGCTTACCTTCTGTCCTTTTTGTAAACTGATTGACATATTTCTCCTCCTATGCTACATCAATTCCATAGTGACCGCAGAGTGCTGCAAGACCACCCTGGAAGCCGCTTCCGATTGCGTTAAATTTCCACTCGCCGTCATGACGGTATAACTCGCCTACGACAACGGCTGTCTCGATTGAGAAGTCCTCACCTAGGTCATAACGGATCAGTTCCTGATTGGTTGTCTCATCGACAATACGGATAAATGCATTCGATACCTGTCCGAAGTTCTGTCTTCTTGTCTCTGCATCATAAATCGTTACCGTAAATGCCACTTTTGAGATATTTGCAGGGATCTTGCTCAGGTCGATCTGAATCTGCTCATCATCTCCGTCACCTTCTCCGGTCAGGTTGTCTCCCATATGTTTTACGGACTCACTTGGATGTACCAAGTTTCCATAAAATACGAACTCTTTTTCTGTCGGGCATTTTCCATTCTCCCCTACCAAAAATGCTGCTGCATCTAAGTCGAAATCGGCTCCTGAATCAAATGCATTGACATCCCAGCCTAAGCCGACCATGATATTTTTTAATCCCGGATTTCCCTTTGTTAAATCTACTTTCTGTCCTTTTGATAAATTAATTGGCATATCTTGTTTCCTCCTTGTGCAATCTTATTTGCCTTGATTCGGCATATGATACATCCTGTTGAACTCTGCTTTGATATTTTCAAGTCTTGCCTGATCCTCAATACGCTGTTTTCTCGCATTTTCCTGAATCTGCTTTGTCTCGTCAATACCATTGACAATGGTTCTCCAGGTTGTTTCTAAAGTCTCTATTTTTATGGAGCTGCCGGAAGCTAACTGTGCAGTCATCTTTGACTGCTCTACGGTATTGCGGGCATTTTTGATCAGCATCTCATTGGTCTTTTGATCCAGTGCTGACATTGCCTCTGCCTGGATTTTCTGGCGTTTTAACATAATTGCCTGTGCCAGTGCCTGCTTAAATACCGGAAGTGTTACGATAAATGCGGAATTGATCTTACGCACTAAATTCATATTGCTGAATTCCATGGTCTTTATCATAGGAACAGACTGCATCGCTACATTTTCCGCAGTTCTTAAATCCTGTGTTCTCTGCTCTAACATCATCAAAGACTGCTGCAGACTCTGGATCTCAAACTGAATGGAATTATCTCCGGTTGCTTCCATGTCTGCCTGGCGCTGTGCGATATATGCTTCTAATTCCCGACAGCCCTGCTCTCCGGCTAAAATATATTTTACCAGTTCGTGATAATAACCGACATTGGCTTCAAACATCTGGTTCAATTTGCGGTTCGACTGTTTGATCTCTGATTCATACTGCTTTAACTGCACATAGATCTTATCAACTTCGTCTCCCATGGTATGATACTTATCGAGGATCTTATCTAACTGTTTTCTCATATTTCCAAACAGTTTTCCGAAAAGTCCCGGATTGTCTTTTATCTCTTCAATATCAAACTTCGACATAATCTTTGCAAGTGTATTCAACATCTCACTTGAATCATCCAACTGAGACATATTCATACTGTTTAAGACGATATCCGACGCTTTCGAAATCTCTTCTGCCGCCTCTGCACCAAACGATACGATCGTCTCAAGATTATGTACCTCAATCGTACTTACTAAGTCATCCACCTCTTTTGAGTTTACCAAATCTGCATTCATCTGCTGTCTGTCAGCTACAATGTCATACTCTTTGACTACCTCAATCTCGTTTTTTTCCTCCGGCACGGCTGTCATTGTCTGCTGTGCGGTTTTTCCAAAATCAAGACCCATTGTCAACCTCCTCGTTTAAATAGTCTGTCACGCCATGACTGACGCGTTCCTGATGGAATCAGCTCAAAATTCGGAACCTGCAGATCATACAGGTATTCCCCGATCTGATGCTCTTCCATCACTTTTGTGTTAAAATACTTTTCCACGCTCTGATATCCGGTCGGTACAAAAAATACCACATCAAACCCGAGCAGGCTCAGAAACGCCGTCAAAATACTGTCCTCGAGAGATATTACTGTCTCTGTCGTATTGATATAGATAAGTTTCGGATTCTTCTTCGTAAAATCAAACTTCTGAATCATCCTTATTATATCCTTATTCATGTTCAGAACCGTAGAAATGATCGTATATTCCGTACCGTTCTCTCCTGTTCCCCTGATCGTCTTCTGTGCGATCAGAAGTCCTAATTTATCTAAAATATAATCCTGCATCTCTTCGCGTAAGACTCCATAGCGGTATACAGGATGCGATTTGATCTTTTCCCTTTGCAGTCTGTTGTTTTTATAAAATTCCGTCGCATGTGCCTTGATCGGATTGGCATCCGTTGACTCAATAAACGGTGCTTTGGAAATGACATACGTCTCTTCCGTCATCAGGCTTTTGATCCCTGACCAGTACGGTGCTAACTGTCCGTCTTTGACTCCCGACACTTTTGCAAAAATCACCGGGATATTGACTACCGAATCCGTAACACTGAAATTCGGACGGTACTTCACTTCCTGATCCCACAGAATCGGGATTTCTTCATACATCGTCCTTAACATGACTGCATTTGCTTTTCCATACTGCTGGTTGCGATAGATCCCGGAGTCCTGATACATGATGGTATCTAATTCCCGCTCCGCATGATAAGCGGCAGTGCCCATCTGCACTTCCCTGCCTTCATTTGGAAAATGCTCCACTGCTAAGGATTCCGTATAATGAATCTCATACAACAGCTTATCACTTAAACAGCAGGCGGTATCCTGATTCGGATTTAAGATCAGCACATCCACCGGCAGCCTTGCTAACATCCTTACAAACAGTGCTTCATTCTCATTCCTGCATCCACCCAGATAGATAAAACAGCCAATCTTGGGCATTTCCCAGCCTTCAAACAGCTCCTTTTGATATCTTTTTAACCAACAGAGCAGATAGACTGCTTTATTTGTCAGCCGGTTTACATTCATTCCTGAAATTTCCAACTCTTCTAACATTATATCAATGAAAGCCTGATTCATCAATCGCTGCAGCTCTATATTTTGTGAATATTTAATGTTTACAGACAGATCGAACAACATCTGCTCCACATTATTATAGGTATTTCTTCGGATCGCACTGATCTCTTCCATGGTCGGAACCGGAATTTCCCGCTCTAAGATCAGCATATTTCTGCCACTGTTTTTTAACTCTAAGCGGAACTGATACAGTTCATTCAGATAGGTCAGTTTATCCTCTACGCCTGTCATCCTACAAAAACAGTTGTAAAAAAATCCGGTATCTTCGCCACGCAGACGTGCCGCCATTTTAAAATCCTCTAAGCCCTCTCCGTGAATCCATGCATTCGTACATGCATGTACGGTCGGTAAAGTTCCATACAACCGTTCTTTGTCTTTTTCTTTTTCCATATCTTCCTGAAGATTTTTCAGGCTGAATCCCTCCGGAAACGGCTGCATATTTTCAAGCACCAGTTCCTTTGAAATCTTTGAGCCTGCATCTAGCTTCTGATACGGTGCATCTCCCTGATACTGCAACAGCAGAATATCACAGCCGGCACCCGCTAAAATATCCAATATCTTTAATTCATAATTACTGATCGTTCCTTCGTATAAAATCTTTGGCACATTGTTTTCACCCAGATTATTGACCATACACTCAAACTTATAATAAAACCAGCACATAAACTTGATATAGGCATTTTTCAGCATATTCTCGTTTTTGCCCTCTTTTCGCATTGCATCCAACGTATCGTAAAATGCTGCTGCCACATTTTCTCTCTGATAATCGTTCATGCGGGGAAGCCATTTTTTCAGACTTGTCAGTAAAAATCCCATGCTCATCTGAAAATCCATCCCCATGATTTCTTCATAATAGGAGAGATTCTGTTCAGTCGGATTTGCAATCTTTCCTTCAATGACAACACCGGATTTTCTCGCTTCTTTCGCATATTCTCCGATAAACTGTCTGCACTTGTCATTATATCCATTCATCCGGTAAAAATAAATGCACTTGTCCGGACGCTGATTTAATTCTTTAAAATAGTCCTCTGTATTTTGAATGATTCCGCGTGTAAACATACGGTTATCCCTTCCTTGTGTTATGCTTTACCTGCACTTATTCTAGCACACTAAATCTAAAAATAACACTGTTAATTTATTTCCGGGAATGGTACAATAAAAGTGATTATGTGACAAGGAGTTACTTACATGAAAGATTCTATTCTGTATTACAGCGTGGGGCCTCTGCTTTACTGTCCGGCCAACCACAAGTCACTGGCAAATTCACTGATCCACGAACGGTTTGGCAGGCATTTTTCTCTTGCGGTCTGTTTAGAAGATACGATCCGGGATGACCGCATTGCGGAGGCAGAGCATGAGCTGGTACAAATGATTCATACACTTTTTAATGAAAAAAAGAAACATCTTTTTTTTCTCCCAAAAATTTTCATAAGAGTACGCTCTCCACAACAGATTCCTGATCTGATGGAACGTTTTGGGGATGCCGGTATTCTGATCACAGGATTTATTATTCCAAAGTTTTCTTTGGAAAATGCAGATTCCTATATTTCTGAGATTCTTTCTGTAAATGAACGTTACAACCGTGCGATTTATATGATGCCGATTTTTGAAAGTCCTTCTATGATCCACTTACAACATCGTCATCAGATCTTATATACTTTAAAAGAAAAATTAGACGCTATCGAACCACTCGTTTTAAACATCCGTGTCGGCGGCAACGACTTATGCCATGTTTTTGGCTTTCGCCGCCACGTTACCCAGTCGATCCACGATATCCGTCCGATCTCGGATATTTTTTCGGATATCATTACCGTGTTTGGCATGGACTATGTGATTTCCGGTCCGGTCTGGGAATATTACAACGGCTCCGGCTGGGACCGTGGTTTAAAAGCGGAACTGGCACAGGACAGGCTTTGTGGATTTACCGGAAAAACCGTGATTCATCCAAACCAGATTCCTCTGGTCAACGATGCCTACCGCGTATCTAAGGAAGATTATGAGGATGCCAAAGCCATTTTACACTGGGAGGAAACTGCTCCTTCTCTGGTCCATGGCAACGTTAAAAAAGCCCGCATGAACGAATGTAAGACACATTCTAACTGGGCAATGCAGATATTGATGCTGGCAGAGGCTTTCGGAGTTGTCGACAGCGAATCTTCTGCACTCTGATGTCGTACCCAAAAACACCTATACTAGGAGGTTATTTACATATGAAAACAGCAACAGGAACAAGAGAAAACGTCAAAGTAATTGAAGAATTTACAAGTGGAGGATTAAAAGTTGAAGTCTTAGAATATGAAAAACTTCTCGGACTCTCAAATGCTTCCATGGCACAGCAGATTTACTTCATGGAACAGCAACACATCCATGTACGTCAGATCGCACTGTATCTGAACAACGAAAAAGTAACGATCGAGCGCGGTGCAATGAGCTATTTCCAGGGAAATATTGAAATGGTCAGTGGTGTCACTCTCGGAAATGCCCTTGGAAAATTAGTCCGTGGTGCCGTTACCGGAGAACAGATGGCACAGCCGGAATACTCGGGAACCGGACTTTTAGTATTAGAGCCTTCTTTTAAGCATTTCTTGGTGTTAGAGCTTGCAGCAAATGAATCCATTATCGTGGATGACGGCATGTTCTATTGTGCACAGGGCAGTGTTTCCGTAAAAGTGATCTCACAAAGAAACCTCTCCTCTGCTGTCGCAGGCGGTGAAAGTTTCTTCCAGCAGCAGCTTACCGGTCCTGGTATCGTCATCTTAGAATCTACGGTACCAATGTCCGAAGTGGATATCATTGATTTAGAAAACGACACCTTAAAAGTCGATGGCAATTTTGCTGTTTTACGTTCTTCTACGTTAGATTTTACCGTAGAACGCAGTGCCAAGACTCTGATGGGTTCCGCTGTCAGCGGCGAAGGTCTCGTCAATGTATATCGTGGTACCGGTCAGGTCTGGTTAGCACCGACGATCAAGGTTTACGATACACTCGATCTGGCACAGATGCTTGGTCTTTCCAGTACGAAGAGCATGAATATGAATACCAGTCATTCTAAAGTAAAATAAAGATTGCTGTTTATATCTTCGATATTTGATGCAGCAATGTAGTAAGCCGCTGCCATAAGAATCCTCTGTAATGGGATCTTACCGGCAGCGGCTTTGTTTTGCCTGCAGCTTTTATTTCTTATAAAACTCTACCCTTTTTCTTTTTTTCATATACAGTAACACCAACTGCTGTACCACTGCTGATGAGCAGCAGGGCTAACCATAGTGGATACCGCAAATGGCACAGACTGCCTTCTCTTTGCAGGTCGCTACTACAATATATTTATGGTTAATATCCCTTACAGCTAGTAAGGAATTATCCATTGCAATAATCTTATCGGCATCCTTGATCAGACCTATCCTGGTGTGAATACTTACTTTGACAGTCCTGCACGCAGTGACGGCAGCCAGAAATGGGTTGATTTTGCATCTACATACTGGCATGTGGACTGTGTCCGTAAAATGTCCCTGAATGCCTTTATCGACCATTATCAAAACTGGTGCAAACGTAAGAAGTACAACTTCAGCCAATCCAAAGCTGAGGAAATCTATGGAAAAGCAAAGGAACTTGTTCCTGTACTTCCTAAGGATGACATTACAAAGCTTATTATCAAGCAGGCTGTAAACCAGCTTAACAGTACCTCTACAACAGTTGAATCACTACGCACACTTATGAATGAAACTAGATCCTGCCATAATAATTGGAATTTATTGAAAAAAACAAACGGTTTTTGGCGTCTTTTTTATGCATCTGCCACTTTCTTTATCAGTCCACAGGCTTTGTAGTTCTCCAGTGGATACCACTCCACCGGCACTTCTTTTTCTTCTGCTAACCGCAAAATATGTTCTAGGGATGCATCTTCTTTATATTTTTCATTGACTAAGACTTTCCACGGTACTCTGCGAAGCAGGACTCTGGTCGTTTCGCCGATCCCCGGTTTGACCAGATTGATATTGTCTATCCCATACTCTCCTGCGATTTTTCTTACCTCGTCAATTCCATGTCCTTGTGGCTGCCAGTCATCTTTTGGCACTTCTAAAATAAATTCTTTTTCAATCGCTTCTAAAAATTCATGCGACAGATCGGCTTTTTCCAATTCCCCATAATAAACAGCCCCATGAAAATCCTCTTTTCCTATGATATCGTCCCGCAAAAAAGTTCTGCTGATGAGTCCCGATACCGTACAGTTCAGACAGGAACTTGGGATCAGCAGATCGTGGTGGGTGCCACATAATTCCGTGATATTTGCCGGATCTGCAACTACGGCAAGCTCCGATGATACACCAAAATAAGGTGCCACATCTTTTTGCAGTTCCCCTAAGATCGCACCTTTTCCGATCCAGCCGTCCACAAATAATATCTGCTCTGCCGGGTAATGAGACAACAGATACTTCATCGCATTTTCATCAATCCCACGTCCTCTGATGATGGAAATGGAATAATGGGGAACGTCATATCCGTATTTCTTTTTGATATAATGTTTGACTAAAATGCCAATCGGTATCCCGGCTCTTGCAAGGGAAACTAACACCACTTCCCTGCCACGTTTTTTTATGATCTTATCTGCAAGCCTTCCTACCGCTTCTGCGGTCGGCTTCGCATAATCTTTTAATGCCATCCGATATGCTTCCATATATTTTTCACTTGGGACATATTCGATCGGGAGCATTTCACAGTAGTGACGGCCTGCCTGTATCAGTCGTTCCCTCTCTTCGGTTGGCTGCGGCTGTACCAGTCCGGTAATATCCTTTAACAGTAAGATCACATCTTCGTTCGAATAAGAACTTCTCATTTTAACACCACCTTATTCCTCTGATCTGACGGTTCTGGTTCAGGGCCAATGCTCTTTGCAAAGACTCCCAGCCTTCGGTTTCTTGATTTTGTGCATCCGTCAGCACCAGTACTTCTTCATACTCTGTCAGATCATAGACAAAAGTTATCCTGTTTTTGTCATAGAGACTTGCTAATTCATAACGCGTATGAAGCGGATATTTTTCTTCTTTACTGACTGCGATCGGACTTCTGGTTGTGGCATGCATCCGCACTGTATAGCCTGCCTCTTCTAATTTTGCCCCGACATATAATGCCGGATACATGAATTCTTCCGTGCCAAGGACCAGTATCCGTCTGCCTGTTTCTGTCTCTTTTGTGTATTTTGTGTAACCGTATTTTTGCTGTATTTCCTGCCAGAGCTGCTCGCACGCCTGTTTGTAGGTATCTGCCGTATGGAGTCTTCTTGCATTTATCCAGCCCGAAATCTCCTGCACTTCTATCGGTTGCTGTGCTTCTTTCGTCTGTTGCATCTCTATCTGCTGTTGTACTTCTTTCTGCTGTTCTACTTCCTTTTCCTGAGGTTTTGTACAGATATGACAGGTGCCGTCTGCCTGATACTGCTCTGCAATCTCCGTATAGGTGTCATGTGCTGTCTTTACCAGATAATGTACCGGGATTTTTAGGTTTTTATAATTCTCTAATGCTTCTTCATTCATTCCATTTAAAATGGATGCCACCGCAAACGAAAACGGCTTTGCGTAAGTCTTTTGGATCAGACGGACGATATTTAAGATCGTATTTCCGGTTGTTACCTCATCCTCTATAAAAATGATCCGGTCTGTCTTACCTATGATCTTATCTAAATCCGTCTTTACTAACTTCTGCTCAGTGGCATGGCTGTGGGATTCCGAAAAATAGAGATAGTCCACGCCATCAATGACTTCCCGCGTAGTCTGCATATAAGCTGCCTGACACTCGATCGCCACTGCTGCTCCGATCGCTGTTGCCGTTTCTGCAAATCCGACCATCAGAAGCCTCTCTGATGGATATGCCTCTTTTATAAGTTCTGCTAATGAGCGAAACATCTGTAATGCCTCTTTTGGACTGACCGGTATATGCTTTCCCTGTAACCGGTTCACCACTAAATATTTTCGTCTGGTATTATTTTCTCTCTTTGCGATCCTGACCAGTTCTGCTTCTGTATACATGCTTTCTCTCCTCGTTATGATCTCTGCCATCTATTATAAAATAATTCTTATAAAAAACAAAGCATTGCTTTATAACTTAGTAGCTGGCAACTTGCACAAAGCCGGAGCTGCTTTTGTGACTTTGAAAGAAAATTAGTAAATCTTAGTCTGGCTGTTCATGTCTAGTGTTTTGCTGCCATGGACGGCAGCAAAAGTCTTAGCACCCCATGGACGGGGTGTCTAAGATGTACACGTCACTCCATCATAACCAGGCTCAGCCAGACTTAGATTTTCTTATTTTCGTACAACGAAACAAAACAGACCCGGCTTTGTGCAAATTACCAATCCCAAAACTTGAAACCGTCTTTTGCTCCCCAATCCTATAGAGCAAAAAGATACCGATGCAAAGCAACCCCTTACTTTACATCGGCATCCATAGTTTCCAGATTACAAGGTGTCTGTACAGACGTTTTTTACCTTCTTCTACATATATTATGAGCTATGCTTATTTTTTTAAATGCAACCAGCTGATTCCAGGTGCTTCATAATAAGCTGCTGCTCCCATATCAAAGGTCATTGTTGCGTTACCACCTTTGATACCCAGAACATCATAGCCTCCCCAAACGTCCTGGCGCAGATAACTTTCGTTGTGTGCTGCAAGCCATTTGCTGTTATATCCACCATCCTCTGAGAAACGTTCGCTTCCCCAATACTGAATTACTGCAAGAGGTGTCAGTGAATATACGCTTAATACAGGAACAATATCAGATGTATCGCACATTCTTCTTACTAAGCCTTCACGTCTGCTTAACAGTTTGATCAACGGAGAACCGAATGTAACTGTATTTGTTACATTGTACATTCTCTTGATCGTCTTGTCCGCTGCTGCTTCCTGTGCGATCATTCCTCCAAGACTGTGTCCGTAGAACACTACATCAGAACCTGCCGGAATATTCTTTTTCATTGCTTTTACAACAGCTTTAATATATGGGTTATCTAAATTAAATCCACATAATAAATCTGTTACTGCACCGGTTGACTGCAATCCGGTGTAATCACTCCAGATTAATTCCGTTCCGGATAATGCCACGATATAGACATTTTTCTCTTTTCCATTCTGGTTTAAAACAGCCTTTACGATTCCGATTGGTCCGTTGTACTCGTCTCCCATAACGAAAGTCTTAAGAGTGTACTCTAAAAGTCCGAGTGTTGTGGTTGGAGTTGGCAGTGTTCCATTATTATACCCTTTAAATGTAAACTTTGCCATCTCTGATACGTTTGTATAGGTTTCTGTGCCATCTGCCGGTGTCTGCTCACTGGCAAATGCAGTCAGGGATGTTCCCAATACCATTGTTCCTGCTAATAAGATACAGATTGTTTTTTTGATTTTTCCAAATTTCACTTTGATTCCTCCATCATTGACAATCTGTACAAATCACCCTTCGTAACTGTAACCTTAGGACTATTTTACGCCTCTTTTAACAGATATATCAATACCCTTTTTCTTTTTCGTCAATACTGCTATCATTTTGTACACTTGCCTTGTTGTGTCCTGATGTTTTTTGTGCAGTTTTGCTAATATATTTTTGCATTCGACATTAAAATTCTTTTTTTTCGAAAATTTTCTGACTGATTAAAACGGAAATAATGAGTAGTGCAATAAATACCGGTGGAATACCCCATTGAAAAACTACCGCTATCTCGTCTGTGGAAATAGCACCAGTCTTTTCCGCTAAATACACCAATGCAACAATCAGGATTATCGGAATAAACACTGCTCCTAACAAAATGATCCTTGCCTTTTCTGAACCATATTTCAACAATAATGGAAGAAACAGGAAACCCACTGCCATGGAAATGCCGAATCCGAACAGCGCTACCTGCCATAACGGACCTTTAAATCTCATTCCCTGGAACCAGTCCGCCACTACTGTAACTGTTGTACCGGCCGCTACTCCCAACAGAGAGAAGATCATATGCAAAACATATTTTTCTAACACATACGCTTTTTTTGAAATTGGCAGGATCATCGCATATTTTTCCCAGTGGCATTTATCATCAAAGGTAAAAGTCGTCGCCGTCATCATACCACATAAAGAAGCACACATAATAATGTAAGTGCTTCCATCGCGTCCCGGCAAAAAACAGACTGCCCAGATCAGCAATATCAAAATCATCTGTTTTGCATTATGTCCAATGGTATAGAAATCTTTTAATAATAATCCGCTCATTTTCGTTCCCCCTTTATATATAGAAGCATAATCTCATCTAACGTTGCATGATCTACGACCATGTCCGGGTATTTTCTTTTGATCTGTTCTTTGTGATCTACTAATACTTCATACTGGTATTCCTGTTTGCGATATGTAAGTATTTCACTCTGATCCATCTGCAAGAACTGGCTTTCTTTGCACCGCGCAATGCCATATTCATAGATCAGTTCATCCTTAGGTTTGCTCATAAGTACCCTGCCGTTGTCAATAAACGTAATGTAATCTGCGATTTTTTCTAAATCACTGGTGATATGTGAGGATACCAGAATAGAATGTTCTTCGTCCTGTACAAAGTCTAAAAAAATGTCCAGTATCTCATCTCTCATCACCGGGTCTAAACCGCTGGTCGCTTCATCTAAGATCAACAGTTTTGCATGGTGTGACAATGCGACTGCCAAGGACAGCTTTACCTGCATGCCTTTTGAAAAAGTCTTAATCTCTTTTTTCTCCGGGAGCCGGAATTTTTTTAAATATTCCTGATACTGCTTCCTATCCCAGTTTTTATATATTTTGTTAAAAATCTTTCCCGTCTCTTCCGGGGTCAGTGTCTCGTAAAAGTTCATCTCATCAAAAACAACACCAATCTCTTCTTTCTTTGCAAGTGTCTCTTTCCCTGAAACACTTCCTAAGATTTCGATCTCCCCTTCACTTGAGATCAGTCCTAAAATGGACTTTAATGTTGTGGTCTTTCCAGCTCCGTTCTGCCCTATCAGACCCATCACGCTGCCTTTTGGCAGTTCAAAGGATATATCCTGTAAGGAAAATCCCGGATAATCTTTACTGACATGCGAAACCCTTAATGCGTTTTCCATTATGTATCCTCCTCATAAAATATGTTCAGAAGTTCTATCAGCTTTTCTAATGAGATCCCACATCTGCGTGCCTTCTGCACCGCTTCTTCTAAATGATGTTCGATATCTTTTTGCTGTTCCTCCTGATAAAATTCTTTGCTGTTTGCCGATATAAAACTTCCCCTGCCGACCGTTGTCTCTATAAAACCGTCTCTTTGCAGATCTTCATATGCCCTTTGCACGGTGATCACACTGACATGCAGGGATTTTGCCAATGCCCGCATGGATGGGATCGGGTCTCCGTTTTTTAATTCTCCACACATGACCATTGCTTTTATCTGCTCGGTGATCTGTTCATAAATCGGTTTATTTGTGTTAGAACTGATAATGATTTCCACTGTTTCACCTCCGGAATGTAATATAGTGTACTTATCATCCAAGTACACTATATTACAATTATCGCTGACTGTCAACACCTGTTCTTTTATTTTTTATCCTTCTAATTTTCCAAGGTCTTCCACCAGACTCCGCATCCCACTCTTGGTCTGTACGCTTCTTGCTGCTTCCATGACCTGCTTTTTCTCCTCTTCGGTCATTTTTGCAAAACTTGACATTGCTTTTTCATTTTCCGCTAACGCAAATCCGAATCCGATCGGCATCTCTTCTCTCATCCTTTCCCCTCCTTATCTCTGTTTTCTATTTCTCCTTACAAACACTTTTTAGTATGGGTCGTATGCCTTTCCTTTATTCGCCATCTGCTGATTTCACATCTTTTCTGTTTCGGCATATTTATAATAAGAATCTTATTTTTTATTGGAGAACACATTATGGATCGTGATCCCCGCGGAACCATTTCACAACAGGGAAATGTCATGCGTATTGATAACGCTTTTGTTGAGGAGGTTGTCCCTGCAAACCGTTCTTCTAACGGTTATCTCTTAGTTTCTTATGCAACAGCAGGTGCCAACCGAACAACTTCGATACAGAATCTGAGATTAAATATTACAAGAAATACTGTCCTGTTAGATTCTTTAGGACGGCAGATACGGCTTTCCGATATACGAAAGGGTATGTGGGTCAACGTTGTCTTTTCTTCTGCAATGACACGCAGCATCCCGCCACAGTCGACCGCTTTTTTAATCGTTGCCAGAAGGGATTTTCAGACTTCTTCCTCTACCACTACAACCGGACGGGTTGCCATGGTCGACCCGGTCAATGAGATTCTCTATACCGGCAATCCTTTTGATATCAACAGTCAGACAAAATATCTTCTCTCAAATGCCACGATCACTGACCGCTCCGGCAGACCGATCAGCATCCGGGCATTACAGCCGGGACAACGGGTCCGGATCACACATGCAAATTTCCAGACTTCGAGTATTCCACCACAGACAACGGCGTTTCATGTCCAACTGCTTTAATCTTTCTTCATATTTTGTGTAAAGGATGCATAAATAATATAAATAAACCTTGCGATATTCCCTGTTTTTCGCTATCATAAATATATAAATATACAGTATTAGAGAAGGAGATTTTTATGGGTAAAAAGAATTGCATCGTTGCACAATCCGGCGGTCCTACCGTTGCGATCAACGCCAGCTTAGCAGGTGTTGTCAAAGGGGTAAAGGACTCTCAGGTTTTTGATACAATCTACGGTTCCGTCAATGGTATTTTAGGAATTTTAAATAATAATGTGATCAATCTGAGTGAGATTGTTGCCAACGAAGAGACGCTGAACAGGTTAAAACACACACCGTCTATGTATTTAGGTTCCTGCCGTTACAAACTTCCTACCGTGGAAGAATCACCTGAAACTTATGCACAGATTTTTGAAATGTTTGAAAGTTTAAATATCGGTGCTTTCTTCTATATCGGAGGAAATGACTCCATGGACACTGCGTTAAAATTATCACAATATGCAGCTTCTATCGGAAGTGATGTCAGAGTCATCGGTGTTCCTAAGACGATCGACAATGACCTCTGTCTGACAGACCATACACCTGGTTTTGGCTCCGCTGCAAAATACATTGCATCTACAATCTTAGAGATTGCACATGATACTTTCAGCTATCCGGTACCAAGTGTAACAATTATTGAAATCATGGGACGTGATGCAGGCTGGCTGACTTCTGCTTCAGCACTTGCAAGAAATGAATACAATACGGCTCCGCATCTGATCTATCTGCCGGAAGCTCCGTTTGATACTGCTCAGTTCTTAGCAGATGTAAAAGAGCTTTTGAAAAAACAGAACACGGTTATCGTTGCCGTATCTGAGGGTATCCGCGACAAAAACGGAAATTATATCAGTGCTGCCTCCCAGACCACCGATGGTTTTGGTCACAGCCACTTAAGCGGCGCCGGCAAAGCCTTAGAGAATTTTGTAACATCCAACATTGACATTAAGGTACGCTCCATTGAGATCAATGTTCTTCAGCGTTCCGGTGCACATATCTCTTCTGCAACAGATTTAACCGAGTCCTTCGAGCTTGGTCATCATGCCGTAGAATTAGCAGAGGAAGGGGTTACCGGCTGCATGGTTACCTTAAAACGTCTTTCTTCTAATCCATACAAGGTTGCTTACGGACACGAAAATGTAGCTAAAATCGCAAATGAGATCCGTTCCGTTCCTCGTGAATGGATCAATGAAGCAGGTAACGATGTTCTCCCTCCGATGTACGAATACTTACGTCCATTGATCATTGGAGAACCGGATATCCGGTATAAGAACGGTCTGCCTGACTATATGGATATCTCTCACCTGACTAAAGCATAAATGACAGAGAATATCTCATAAACAAACATCCCCGAATTTTCCTTTGATTATAAAGAATTTTCGGGGATATTTTTTTATTCTATTCTGATCATTCTAACGTCTCTGCCAACTCTCCATTATCCAGACTATATTTTTGTACCATTCCGTCTTCGTATAACAGATAAAAACTATCTCCGATATAGGTTCCGCGAATATAGCCGACCACATTTCCCTTTTCCTTGCAGTCCATCTTCATCCGCTGTACAAATTTTCCGTTCTCATAAGAATACAGCAGATAGTCACAGCGGTATTTATCGGTTTTGTCATATCCGCTTGCTAAAAAGCCTATCAGATTTTTTTCCTGATCCGCTAAGACCTCTTTATAATCATAAAGTGCTTCTGCGTAGCCATACTCTGTCAGATCTTCTTTTGCCGTTTCTTTTACATCGGAAGGATCTGAAATATCAAACATGGACAGTTTCATTCCTTCTATCGCTCCATCTTTTTCATCCGCTTCCATTCCAAGTCCTAACAGCATTCCTTCGCCGTATCCATGCAGATATTCGGAAAAACCACTAATCTTCAATTTTCCTAAAACCTTCGGTTTTTTCGGGTCAGACAAGTCTATGGAAAAAAGCGGATCTGTTTGTCGAAATGTCACCACATATCCGGTATTTCCCAAAAAACGGACTGCATAAATCTCTTCACCTTTTGCGAGATTCTCTATTTTTCCTTTGATCTTCAGATTTTTTCCTAAAATATAAAGCTGGTTATACGTTGTGCTTTCCTGCGTATCATATCCGATGATCTCTCCATCGATATCGTCCGTCACTTTCTCGATCCCGTATGCCGTCTTTGTGGTTGCGATCCGAAGATTTCCCTGATATTCACTCATTGCCATATCATCCGTCAAAACTCCTTCAACACTTCCGGATGCCTCTAATTTCATTTTTCCATCCCGATAAGAAATCCTGCTGATCTTCGTACTGTCGCTCTGCGTTCCTGCTTCTTCCCAGTCCGGATAACTGCTGTCTGTCACATAGATATTTTTTTCACTTACATAAAATAGCTCTGCCCCGGTCACTACTGCCTTGGTATCTTGAAACTTCTCCGGCTGTTTTAGATCAATTGATGCCATGACCAGATAGGAAGTGCTTAAACAGTCCTCCGGCAGAAAAATATCTTTTTCACTCAACAATTTTCCATCTACCACCGGGATATACTCCTCATAATTCTCCTCTTTATCCGGTTTCTGCGTCATGTTCTGCGCAAAAAAGTAGAAATACCCATCGGAAATTCTGGAATCCTCATAGCTGCCTTTTACCGTAAAAGTATGGATTTTCTTTGGTTTGTTGCGATTCTTCGTATCATAGATATGAATCTTACAATAAGCAGTTCCTGTATACATCTGTTTATTTAACAAAGCAATATCTTCTGTCGTACTGGTGTCACTGTTATTTAATTCACAGGATTCTATGACGATCAGCCGGTCTTTCCATATATAAAAATCAGAAATACTTTCAAAGCCACGAATCTTGCTCTTTCGCTTCAATCCGTTTTGGGTATCTGTGATCTGAATGGCATAATTCCCCGAGGTGGCAGTCTTCGTTTCTTCTGAAATCACCTGATAGAGGTATCTTCCATCGTTTTTTATAACATCTCCTTCATCCACATTTTTTTCCTGTGTATTAGTAACTCCATGCTCTGTCTGATCACTGCTTTCTTTTTTTGTCTCACCCCGAACAGCATCTGAACTTTCTTCGTTACCCGCTGTCGTTCTTGCCATATCGGCTGTATCCAGCGTTCCGATGGCATATTCCTGTACCTCTCCCTGTACATATTCTCCCTGCCAAAGTTCGGAAAACTGCTGATATATGTTGTGATAGGTTGTATGAGCAGCCGTGTCCTTCGTCTGTGACTTCGTACCATATGTCTGCTGATCTGTTCCCGCTTTTCTTGTGACCCCACTAACTCCTGCGAGCAGGATGATACATAGACATGCTGCGCTTACAGCAGGATACCAGTGTTTGATGTTTCCAGTTATATTTTTATGTTTCTTTTGCTGCTCACCGGTCGTTTGCGTTTTTATATATTTCCGCATATTCTCTGTCTCTAACTCCGGCGGGATCTCCTCTGCCTCTGCTGACTGTTCTAAGTATTTTTTTATTTCTTCTTCATCCCATGAATGATTGCTTTTTTTATGTTCCATTCTCATCCCTCCAGCTTCTCTCTCATTTTTTTCAATGCCCTGCGGTATTTAGAACGGATGGTGCTTGGATTTTTTTCTAAAATACCAGCAATCTCTTCACCGGTATATCCACCAAAAACAGACAACGCCACGATCAGCCTTTCCTCATCTTTTAATTCCCAAAATACTTCTTTTACGGCAGCCTGCATCGCAAAATCTGTTTCTTTTGATGTTTCTTCGCTCCGATTGCTCAAAATATCTTCGATATCATCCTCTTTACGAAACCATGTCCGCATTCGCCTTTTGCAACGATTCACAAGGATCTGCATCATCCATGCCGCATACTTTTCTTTTTCCCGCAACTGCCCCCATTTTTCATAGGAGATCAGTGCCGCATCCTGTACCGCATCTTTTGCCTCTTCAGCATTTTTCAGATAATAATATGCTGTTTTATACATCCGGGGATAAATCTCTTCATAACAACGGATGAATTCTTCCATAGGTCCCTCCTCCTGTGCTCTGTGAACATGCCTACTCACTTGCACTCATTATATCAGAGTCCCGGCATGGCGAAAATGTTGCATTTATTTTTGTGCTATTTTATTTTTTGAAATTCAGGTGAAATTGGATTTTCAGGCAGATGCCCACTCTCCCTCTTTTAGATTTTAATATTGGTGAATACTTCTGAATCTGTTTGTTGAATCAAATCATTTTTGTTTTGAATTGTTCTATTGAATTTTTTGAGAAGCCTACCACAGAGACGCACAAATGAAATATGGAATATTTCATTTGTGCCCCTATTAATTCCACCAGAAATAAATCCTAATATTTTAACCCTGATATCTAAATCACCATACTGACATTTTCCTATATTTTAAGGCAGCCGCTCAACGCTGCTGCCTCATCATATCCTCTAACGTAATACCACGAAAATAATCTTTCGTCAGTTTATAATAATCTTCCCATACCGGCAAAGTCCTGCATGCTGCCGCCCGTTCACATACAGCCGCATTTTCCTGCAGACAGGACACCGGTGCCAAATCCCCTTCTGCAAGAATTAAGATATCCCACAACGTCACCTCGGATGGCTCTTTTGTCAACCGGTATCCGCCGCCAATGCCGTGCAGGCTGTCTACCAGCCCGCCCGTTTTCAGCACCGGCATGATCCGCTCGATATATTTTAGGGATATCCCCTGACGGGCCGCCACTTCTTTCATCGGGATAAATTCACCGTTACTATGCTCGGCAAGGTCTAAAAGAATACGGATGGAATATCGTCCGCGTGTCGAAATCATTCTTTTTCCTTCCCTTTCCTATTTTTTAAACTGCTGCAAATCCTTTTTCAAGATCTGCGATAATATCGTCAATATGCTCCGTTCCAATGGAAAGGCGGATCGTAGATGGTGTGATTCCCTGATCCGCAAGCTCTTCTTCTGACAACTGGGAATGTGTGGTAGTTGCCGGATGGATCACCAATGATTTTACGTCTGCTACATTTGCAAGCAGCGAGAAAATCTCAAGGTTATCGATAAAGCGGTATGCCTCTTCCTGACCACCTTTGATCTCAAATGTAAAAATGCTGCCGCCACCATTTGGGAAATACCGCTCATAGAGTGCGTGATCCGGATGATCCGGGAGGGATGGATGGTTTACTTTTGCAACTTTCGGATGCTTACGAAGATATTCAATGACTTTTTTGGTATTCTCGGCATGTCTCTCTAATCGAAGAGAAAGTGTCTCTGTTCCCTGTAACAGTAAAAATGCCGCAAACGGTGAAATTGCTGCACCCTGATCACGAAGCAGGATTGCACGGATATATGTTACAAACGCAGCCGGACCGGCAGCATCTACAAAAGATACTCCATGATAACTTGGGTTTGGTGCTGCGATCGGTGCATATTTTCCACTTGCTTTCCAGTCAAATTTTCCGGAATCTACAATAACTCCTCCAAGGGTCGTACCGTGGCCGCCGATAAATTTTGTTGCAGAATGTACGACAATATCTGCACCATGCTCGATCGGACGGATCAGATACGGGGTACCAAAAGTATTGTCTACTAAAACCGGAATGCCGTGTTTATGTGCAATCTCTGCGATCGCATCAATATCCGGAATGTCACTGTTTGGATTTCCAAGTGTCTCTAAGTACACTGCTTTCGTATTTGGTAAAATAGCTGCTTCTAACTCTTTGAGGTCGTGGGCATTGACAAATGTTGTCTCTATTCCAAACTGTACTAATGTATGCTCTAACAGGTTAAATGTTCCGCCGTAAACTGTTTTCTGTGCAACAATGTGATCTCCTGCCTGTGCTAATGCCTCGATTGCATAGGTAATGGCTGCTGCTCCTGATGCAACTGCTAATGCTGCAACTCCACCCTCTAATGCTGCAATTCTCTGTTCAAATACATCCTGTGTGGAATTTGTCAGACGACCATAGATGTTTCCTGCATCACGCAGTCCGAAGCGGTCTGCTGCATGCTGGGAATTGTGGAATACATAAGAAGTGGTTGCATAGATCGGTACAGCTCTTGCATCTGTTACCGGATCTGCTTTTTCCTGTCCTACATGAAGCTGCAATGTTTCAAATTTATAATTACTCATCTTCTTTACCTCATTCTTTCTTAAGATTTATTTGCTTTTTCTTTTACATACCTACCAAGTAGGTTGGTGTTATATTATAGCAAAAATTTCCACTTGTCAAGGACTTTTATTAACTTTTTTCTGACAAATTTATAGGAGGCACTTCTCTTCTGCTTGGGAAGAGAAGTGCCTCCTGTTTATAATATTCTAAAGTTTTATTCTATTATGAGTATCGCTCACTCATAATTCCGTTGCTCGCTGATCCATGGATCATGCTTTCACTTTTGCAGTCAATGCTCCATTTTCCACATCGATCAGGATAGTGTCTCCTGCACGGACACGATCCGCTAAGATCAGCTTTGCTGCCTCGGTTTCAACTGTTTTTTGCAGATAACGTTTCATCGGTCTTGCACCATAAACCGGATCAAATCCGTGGTCTACCACATACGCTTCTGCTTCTTTTGACAACTCGACACGGACTTCTTTGTCTACCAGACGGCTGTTCAGATCCTCCATTAACAGATGGATGATTTCTCCAATGTTGTTCTTTGTCAATGGCTTAAACAGAATGATCTCATCCAGACGGTTCAAAAATTCCGGTCGGAATCCGGCGCGAAGTTCATTCATAACGGCTTCTTCGGCATCCTTACTGATGTTGCCGTTTTCATCAATTCCATCTAACAGATGTGCAGAGCCAATGTTAGAAGTCATGATCAGAATCGTATTTTTAAAATCTACGGTCCTACCCTGTGAATCCGTGATCCTGCCATCATCTAATACCTGAAGCAGTACATTGAATACATCAGGATGTGCCTTTTCAATCTCGTCAAAAAGCACTACGGAGTATGGTTTTCTACGGACTGCCTCAGTTAACTGTCCGCCCTCTTCATAGCCGACATATCCAGGAGGCGCTCCGATCAGACGTGATACGGAATATTTCTCCATGTATTCGCTCATGTCAATCCTTACCATGTTGTTTTCATCATCAAACAGGCTCGCTGCGAGACTCTTTGCCAACTCCGTTTTTCCGACACCGGTTGGTCCAAGGAACAGGAAGGAACCGATCGGTTTCGTCGGATCTTTGATTCCTGCTTTGGAACGGATGATCGCTTCGGTTACTTTTGTAACTCCCTCATCCTGTCCGATGACACGTTTATGAAGTTCCTCATCTAAGTGCAGTGTTTTGTTTCGTTCACTCTCTGTCAGTTTTGCTACCGGGATTCCTGTCCAGCGGGAGATGATCCTTGCAATCTCTTCATCGGTAACACTTTCGTGTACCAGTGAAAAATCTTCCTTTTTCACTTTTTCTTCTTCCCCTGCAAGCTCACTCTCTAACTGCGGAAGTCTGCCGTACTGAAGTTCTGCTGCTTTCTCTAAATCGTAGTTCTGCTTTGCAAGTGCAATCTCTTTTTTCAGGGATTCTAATTCCTCACGCAGCTTCTGTACTTTTTCTACCGTCTTTTTCTCATTGTCCCACTGTGCCTTCTTTGCTGCAAATTCATCGTTTAATTCAGCTAATTCTTTTTGAAGTGTCTCTAAACGATCCTTGCTCAGATGATCTTCCTCTTTTTTCAATGCGGTTTCTTCGATCTGAAGCTGCATGATCCTACGGTTCAACTCATCTAACTCGGTTGGCATAGAATCTAATTCGGTTTTGATCAGGGCACATGCCTCATCAACTAAGTCAATTGCTTTATCCGGTAAAAAACGATCCGAAATATAACGGTTCGAAAGGACTGCTGCACTGACTAATGCGGCATCAGTGATCTTAACTCCGTGGAATACCTCGTAGCGTTCTTTGATACCTCTTAAAATAGAAATTGTATCTTCTACGGTCGGTTCATCTACCTGTACCGGCTGGAAACGACGCTCTAAAGCTGCATCTTTTTCAATATATTCACGGTATTCGTCTAACGTTGTTGCACCGATGCAGTGAAGCTCGCCTCTTGCAAGCATTGGTTTTAACATATTGCCTGCATCCATGGCACCGTCCGTCTTTCCTGCTCCGACGATGGTATGCAGCTCATCAATAAAGAGAATGATCTGACCGTCACTCTGCTTTACTTCATCGAGCACTGCTTTTAAACGTTCCTCAAATTCTCCACGGTATTTTGCACCTGCTACTAATGCACCCATATCCAGTGCAAACAATTTTTTATCCTTCAGTCCTTCCGGCACATCACCACGCACGATCCTCTGTGCTAAGCCTTCTACTACTGCTGTTTTTCCGACACCCGGTTCACCGATCAAAACCGGATTGTTCTTCGTCTTTCGTGACAGGATCCGGATAACATTACGAATTTCCGTATCCCTTCCGATGACAGGATCAAGTTTCTGGTCTTTTGCCCGCTCTACCATATCATAGCCATATTTTTCAAGCGTATCATATGTTGCCTCAGGATTGTCAGAAGTTACCCTCTGATTACCACGCACGGTCGAAAGACTCTGTAAAAATCTTTCTCTGGTGATACCATATTCCTTAAACAATTCTTTCATTGCCTGATTCGGGTATTTTATCAATGCTAAAAACAGATGCTCTACCGATACATATTCATCGCCCATCTGTTTTGCTTCATCTTCTGCATGGATCAGAACCTTATTCAGATTCTGTCCCACATAAACCTGTCCTCCGGACACTTTGACTCTGGCTTCCAGTTTTCGTCTTGCATTATCTGCAAAATGCTGTTTCTGGATCTCCATTTTCTCAATTAATTTCGGAATCAGTCCATCTTCCTGCTGCATCAATGCAACCATCAAATGTTCCTGCTCGATTTCCTGATTTCCGTATTCATATGCTAATTTCTCGCAATCGTTGATCGCTTCTACTGATTTCTGGGTAAATTTCTGGATGTTCATACTTCTACGCCCCTTTCTATCGTCACATTCTATTTCCTAAAAATAAGAATGTCTGAAACCTATTTTTCCTTTACAATATAAGGTATAACACCTTTTGTTAGCACTGTCAATAGGTGAGTGCTAATTCTTTTATAAAAAATTTTAACATAAAAATTCCCTGTTCCGGTATCATATTATACCCGAACAGGGAATTTTCTATGTTGAGATTTCTCTTCCTCCATACTTTCTCAAAGTATAGCAGAAAGAGGAAAAACATTCAATTATACCTCGCCTTCAATTCCACGGAATCTGCTTAAGAACTCTTTGGTCTTTTCGCTCTTTGGCTCTAAGAATACTTCTTTTGCAGTTCCTTCTTCTTCGATCACACCGTCTGACATAAAGATCACATGACTTGAAATGTCTCTTGCAAATGCCATCTCATGTGTGACCACGATCATCGTAAGGCCTTCCTGCGCAAGCTGACGCATGATATTTAAGACTTCTCCGACCATCTGTGGGTCTAATGCGGAAGTCGGTTCGTCAAAAAGCAGGATTTCCGGCTCCATTGCCAAAGCCCTTGCAATTGCCACACGCTGTTTCTGACCACCGGAAAGTTGACGCGGTTTTGCATTGATGTACGCGTCCATGTCAACCTTTTTTAAGTATGCCATTGCTTTTTCTTCTGCTTCTTCTTTTTTTCTTCCTGCCACCTTGATCTGACCTACCATGCAGTTCTCTAAAACCGTCATGTTGTTAAACAGATTAAAACTCTGGAATACCATTCCAACCTTAGAACGGTATGCCGGTACATTGATCTTTGGATCTGTGATATCTTCTCCATGATATAAAATGCTGCCACCAGTTGGTGTCTCTAACAGATTCACACAGCGGAGCATTGTGGATTTTCCTGAACCGGACGCTCCGATCACGGAAACCACATCACCTTTTGCCACCTGAAAACTGATATCTCTTAACACATCGTGAGAGCCAAAAGATTTTTCCAGATGAGATACTTCTAATATTACATCTTCTGCATTCATATGAAACCTCCTCTACTCTCCACGTTTTACTTCTTCGCCCAACTGGGTTCCGATCCCCATGACATCGACTAACTCATAGTTCTTTGAACCATCCATCTTTTTCTCCCATAAACGGAGCAGTTTAGACGCTGCTAATGTCATGATCAGATACATACACATTACGATCACTGCGGATTCAAAATAGGTATACAACGCACCTGCCACACTCTTATGTACAAAGAACAGGTCTACAATACTGATAATGGACAGCACGGAAGTATCCTTGATATTGATGATCAGGTTGTTGCCGATCTGCGGTAAAATATTCCGAAATGCCTGCGGCAGAATGACATTGGTCATTGTCTGTACATGTGTCATTCCAATTGCCTTTGCACCTTCGGTCTGTCCCGGATCGACGGAAATGATTCCACCACGCACGGATTCTGCCATATACGCACCGGTATTGATCGATACGATTAAAAATGCGGACTGCCACATTCCCATCTGGATGTTAAAAATCTGTGCAGCTCCATAGTAAATAAACACTGCCTGAACGATCATCGGCGTTCCACGGAATACTTCCACATAAATCTTTAAAATAATCTTTACAATCTTTAAAACAATCTTTTTTAACAGGGAATCTCTCTGTTTGTCCTCCGGAATCGTCTGGATGATTCCGACGATAAATCCTATCAGACAACCGATTGCTGTCGAAACCAGTGCGATCACAAGTGTTGTTCCTGCACCTTTTAAATAGGAGGTTCCATATTCCTGTAACAGATAGAGAATACGTTCCCAAAAGTTCATGTTTGAAATCACGTTATCTAACCCCTTTTTAATTGATTACTCGGATAACGGCTGAACAGAAATTGCCTCGTCCATCATAGAGTCAAAGTCCTCTGTTGTCATCTCTTTTAATACGCTGTTGATCTTGTCTATAAGCTCTGTATTTCCTTTTTTCACAGAAATACCAATGTTGATATCTTCATCGGATACTTTGTAGTTATCATCTGTATCTGTAAAATCTAAAATCTTCAGATCCGGATAAGCAACACATGCTGCTTTTGCTGTCGGAATATCTGTTGCTACTAAATCTGTACGGCCACTCTCTAATGCTACTAACATTGCCGGAGCGGATTCCTGTGCCGGCTGGATATTCGCATCTTTTAACTGTGGCAGACAATTGTCGTACCAGATTGTTCCAAGCTGTGATGTACAGGTTGCACCTGCAAGATCGCTGATTCCTTTTGCATCTGCATATTTTCCATCAGATTTTACTAAAGTAACGATGGATGCATAATAATATGGCTCTGTAAAATCTACCATTTCTTTTCTGTCAGAAGTAATTGACTGACCTGCGATAACACAATCCACGGTTCCTGACTGTACTGCAGGAATTAAAGAATCCCAGTCCAGTTTTACGATCTGAAGCTCACAGCCTAATTTATCTGCGATCTTCTTTGCCATCATAACATCGTATCCATATGCATAATCTTTGCTGTCCTCGATCGGAACTGCTCCGTTCGAGTCATCTGACTGTGTCCAGTTATATGGTGCATAGCCACATTCCATTGCTACTCTTAAAACCGGTGTTCCTGACTTATCTGCGTCTGCTTTTGTTTCCTTGGTCTCTTTTGAACCACATGCTGCCAGTGAGCAAACCATCACTGCCATTAAAATTACTCCAATTAATTTCCTTTTCATCCTTGCTCCTCCTTAGAATTATGTCAACTACAACAAAAAATGGAGAAAGTATGACCTTCTCCATCGAATTGTTATAATTATACACCAAATATGTCAAATGTCAACTGTGAAATTTTTACTTTTACGCATTTTTATGTAAAAAATTCGCATAATTCCTTATTCCACCGTTCTTTTCGTGTATCCTTCTTATTTTTTACTTTTTCTTTAAAGTCTCTACAAACATCAGGCTAAAACTGATCAATAAAAAGACGCAGGAAACCCATATGATATGTAAACCAAATCTTATGGATAAAATTCCACCGATTCCTGCTCCTATGGCAAAAAAGAAGATGATTCCAAAATAGTAAAGTGCCTGCTCTAACTGCTCCGGTTTTTTCTCCCTGCACCAAACGGACAATGCTGCGGTACCACTCCTTAAATTTCCGATACACATGGTACTTGCATAGGAATAACCTCCGACTTTCCGGAAGGTCTGTACCTGCATAGCACATGCAAAAGATACCATGATCGTTGCCGGAAGATTCCATTTTTCAGGCATAAAACCTACGATAAACAAAATGGCGATCTCCGCTAACAAAATGCCCTGTCTCCAATGCAGACGTTTTGCATATCGATGCCGATACTGTATCCTCTCTGCAATAAACACTCCCACCGCAAATGCCAACAGCGGCAGCAGATAACGTATTCCTTCCTGCCAGCGTCCCTCCATAAAATGCTGGCTCATCAGTACCACATTGCCAGTCTGTGCGTTTGAAAACACCTTGCCTCTTGAATTGTAGGTATAGGCATCCTGAAATCCTCCCGATAACGCTAAAAACAGACTATTACAAAATGCTTCCGACATCTGCTTGTTTTCTACGATCAATTCCTCTACAGGATTCTCCAAACCTGCCATTCCATCACGCTCCTCTCTCGCTTCCCGCACTACATTATACACTGATTTTGGGTTCTGTAAAGTATGGAATGGGTAAAAATACATAAAAGGATTTTCTGACAGTTTTAAAATATATTCTATTTTGATTTAGATACTGATCTTTATATCATACGCTGTCCCCGGCTATCCCCACGGACATGCTACGTTTCCTGTTCGTCGCCCACGCCTTTTTACTCATGTTTTGTGCAACTCGCCCTACAGGCTCAAACAGACACAAAACATGAGCGGCAGTGTGCTCCTCACGACGGAAGCCTCGCAACTGTCTGTGGGGATAGCCGGGAACTGCTACATTGTGTTTATATGGAAATTTCTAGGATGAATCATTCAATGGTTTAAAAGAATTGCATTTTGAGAATTGCTTAATTAATGTAAGTATAGAAAATATCAGATGAGTTATGAGTTTGTATATGGTCTCCTAAAAACTCATTTAAAAGCTATCCACTGAATTTTGGAAGATTCTATAAAGATTTTAAGGAATGTTCTACAAGCCATTGGATTTACATAACATGTCCCATTTCTGAAATCAAGACTATTTTACATATAATATATCTAGTTCTCTTTCACCACAATTACCTGGCAACACCTTCTCGGAAATCTCAACATAGAACTCTTCCTCCCCGAACCACATTAGAAAACGTATATCCCAGCGAGCTCCCGACGATTATGAAAAGTTTCTTTTTGTGCTATGGAGATGAAACTCCCGGAAGCGTGGAGCCCTCTGGCGAACACGATTCCTGCTTTTAAGGAGGTTCATCGGAATGCTTAGCACAAGGAAACCCGGAATAATCGTCAGGAGCTCGCTGAACATTACCCTTCCTAACAGATCACACAAAAAAGAAGACACAGAGTTTCCTCCATGTCTTCTCACAATTTCTATTCTTCTTACTGCTCTTCAGCTCTTGCCATAGCAATCTGGAAGTCTTTCTGATCTGTAAAGATTTCGTTCTTGTATGGGTTCTTCTTCTGCTCAAGAGAACGTTTGATGATAATGGTAATGCAAAGTACGTTTACAACGATTGCAAGGATTGCCATTACACCCTGAGCTGTTGGGTTTGCATATGCAGGCTGAGCTGCTGTAGCTAACTCTAAACCATTTGTCCACTCTTTTCCATAAAGAGATGGTAATACTGCAAACTTAGATCCTACCTGGAATAATGGGAATACCTGTGCGAACATACACCATGTTGCTAAAGTATTTGCACGGTTCTGGATCCAACCACCCTTGTTCCAGAACATTGCTGCGAATGTAGGTGCTAATAATAATGCAATACCACAGTACCAGCTATGTGTAGGAAGGTTCAGGTATGTATAAGTAAAGTTCCATACATCGTATGCTAAGATGAACTGCCATGTCATATCAGGCCATAACATATCATCTTTTTTCTTGGATGTGTAGATTCCCCACCATCCTGTCATACAGAAGATGTTAAGAATTCCGGCAATACCGTTTACCCAGTTCCACCATCCACCGTAGAGCCATACGCCCTCGTTAGATAACCAGTATCTGGAACCGGTCTCAGCAAATGCCTGTGCACCTCTGATCGCAGACTCAAAGTCAGAACATACTGCGATTAAAATGTTAATTGCTACGATGATGAATGGGAATGGTTTAAACCATTCTTTCTTTCCAATGCCCCATTTGTATTTGAGCATCATGAAACCAATACATCCTGCTACTGCTGCATACAGCTTCGCATAATGGAACCAACCGTTCATGTATTTATGTGTCTGGTTGTTTAATGCCCACTCTGCGCCGTTTGCTGCGCCTACTGCGATGGCAATAAAATAAACTGTCAATGCAAGTGGTAAGATCAGGAAAAAGAATACTCCTCCTGCTTTTGTACGACGGGCAATTTCATTACAGATAACTAATCCGGCAAATACCAGGACCCATCCGAGAAGCTGCCACATGGCGTTATCGCCATAAAGGTTGAATAACATATCTTCTTTCCTCCTTCAATGCTACTTAAATATATGATATTCTTTGGCTGGTCATACCAGCCGATGAGTCCAATTTTAATACTTTTTTAATGAAATTACAAGTTTTTTAACGATTTTCTACTACTTTTTACATATTTTTCGTGATTTTTTCGTGAATACGCCCCTTCTGGTTGCTGGTCGAACCAGTGACAATGAATATTTCTTATCCCTCTTCATCCACCTGGATTCCCTTCAAATCCGCCTCTAACAGTTTCATATTATTCTTGATCTCATTCAAAGTCTGCGACACATTTTCCGGCTGACGGTAGTCTCTTGCAAGGGTCACGATCTCTCCCATATCCACATCCGATGCCTCCACGCGCTTCTGCTGTGCCCGGATTTTTCTTGCCGCTTCTTTGGTCTGCATCATCATAGCTTCCTGTTTTGCCCGTTCTAACTTCTGCTCCTCTAACTTTTTTTCTTCCTCTTTCTTCTCTTCCTTGGTATCTTTCGCCTTTTCTTCAGCTTCCTGCTGCTTTTCATCCCTGTTGTCTATGGCTTCCTGTTTCAACAGACCGATAATTTCTTTGCTCGCATTTTCCATGATCTGATCTGCATTTTTCTCTGCTTCTACCATAGGATCTGACTTCAAACGTTCCAAACGGATTGCCTTGATCTTGGCTACATCCTCCTTCATACCCTTTTGGGCTTCCTTGAGTTCCTTCCGGAAATGGATACTCCGTTTATTTAATTCTAATGCCTGTTCCTGGTAGTTGGTCAGTCCAGCCTTATCGATTTCTTCACAGCGTTTCCACTCCTCCTCGGTCAACTCAATATTGAATTTTCCACTCATGCAAACCTGTCTTTTCTCTAAGAGTTCTAAATCTTTTTGTTCCTGGGAATCCGGCTCTACCATGTGCTGCTCTCTCAATGCCTTTTTTTGGTCATTGATCTTTAAAACCTCATCCTGTGCCTCACTGTACAAAGTCTTCATTTTGTCATAGTGATCTCTTTGCTCCTGGATATCCGCATCAATAGAACGGTCGATATCCCAGGCATCCTTTACGACCTTCAGAGCTTTTTGCTGTGCCTCTTTCCGTTTTTTAGTTACCGGATCATCAATCAGATTCAGGTCGCCTGCAAATACTTTGCTCTTATCTTTTTTTGTACTCTTTCCATCTTCTGTTTTATCCGCCTGATTTATTGCATTCTCTGCCTGATTCATTTTTCCTAATAAATCCGTTATGCTCTGCTTTCCATACGATGTTATCCTGCTCATATTGTCACCCCACATGATTGTTCCTATTTGTAAATAATATCGGATGACTCTTCTTTTTTCTTTAGACACGCTTTCGCAGCCTCAATAGGATCTTCTTTTCTAAACGCGAAACCTGTACCTGGCTGACCCCTAATTCCTTTGCAGCCTGTACCTGTGTTTTTTCTTCAAAATACCGCAGCGTGATCAGCTTCCGCTCTTTTTCGTTTAACTCTCCTAAAAGCTGCTCCACTAAGATCCGGTTGACCACAAATTCTTTTTCATAATCTCCTTCCCCGGACTGGTCACTCCCTGCCGGAACTGCCCCGCCTTTTGCAGACAACTGCTCTTCTAACGAAATCTCACTGCCGTCTTTTTCATAAATGCTCTGCGATAAAGAAGAGACTTCCCGATTCGCCTCCGTTGCCATAAGGATTTCCTCGGTACTAAGCCCCGTCTCTTTTGAAATTTCCTCTAAGGTGGCATCCCTGCCTTTTTCCTGCTCAATTTTTTCCCTTGCTTTTGCAATATGGTATCCCTGTTCCTTTAAACCTCTCGAAACCTTCATCATGGAATTATCCCGAAAAAAACGTTTCAATTCCCCCGTGATCAACGGTACGGCATAGGTGGAAAATGCCACCTCGTACTTTGTATCAAAACGATCAATCGCTTTCATCAGACCTATCATTCCGATCTGAAAGAGTTCTTCCCTGTCATAGCCCCGGTACTCAAAACGCTTGACCACCGCATAGACTAACGGACGATTCTCCAGAATCAGCTCTTCCCTGGCCTTTTCATCTCCTGTATGTGCCCTGGTAAGCCTTTCCGTAAAATCACTCATCCTCTACTTTCCCTATCTCCTTTTCCATCGTAATCCTAGTTCCGATATGCAGCTCAGACTCCACTTTCACGGAATCCATAAATGCCTCCATAAAAGCAAACCCCATTCCGGAACGCTCACACTCCGGTTTTGTCGTATAAAACGGCTGTTTTGCTTTTTCCACATCAGGAATTCCTTTTCCGTTATCCTTGATCTCAATATGTAATAACCGGTCTAAGAGTACACAGTGGATCTCTACCATTCCTTCTTTTTCTTCGTAGCCATGGATAATTGCGTTTGTCACCGCCTCCGAAACGGAAGTGCGGATATCTTCAATTTCCTCCATCGTAGGATTTAACTCCATTGCAAATGCCGCAACGGTAATACGCGCAAGACTCTCATTCACGGAATCTGCCAAAAAACTCATATACATCTCATTTTTTCTCATTCTTCTTCTCCGCCTTCCTCAATCTTTACCATTTTATGCAATCCTGACAACAAAAAAATCTTTCGGATACGTCCATTCATATGCTCTGCCCGAACTTCTCCACCCGTAAAATCCATGTTTTTGCACCGCCCGATCATCATGCCGATTCCGGAGCTGTCCATAAACTCCGTATCTTTAAAATCAAAAACCAGATTTTTCACATGATACGTTTGAAGTAACATATCCGTTTGCGAACGCAGATCAATGGAACTGTGGTGATCAAGTTCTTTTGGCACCATGACCCGAAGACTGTTGTCTTTTAATTCATACTGAAATATCATATACCTCTCCTCTATCTTTCTTATAATTTTTTCTTGTATCATAGATTGGTTTCATATCATAAAAACTGCTGCACTATGGAGCATTTTTTATAATCAAAAAGACACCGGGCAAAAAGCCTGATGTCTTTTGTATTGTTCCTATATTGTACCACTATTCAATTCCCGGAATATCCGTATTACCGGTATCTCCAGTTGTTGTATCTCTTGTATTTTCATCCGCTGCATCATCCGGATTTGCTGGGTCCGCTTCCGCTGTACCAAATTCATCTAAATATTTCTGTGCTCTTGAGGAACGCTCCGTATTCGGATATAATTCCACCACCTTCTGGTAGTAAGTTCTTGCATTGTCAATATCGTTATTCTTGCGATAGGACTGTGCAAGGTAATACAGTGCATAACCGTCATGATAGTTCTCATCCATATCGATGATCTTCTGGAAGCCTGCTGCCGCTTCTGCATAGTTCAGGCTGCTGTATTTCTGGTAAGCATCCTGATAGGTAGAAGCTAAATACTCGCTGTTCACTTCACTGTTAACTGCATCGTAGATCTTCTTTGACTCGTCATCTAAATATTCCGCATTTACATTGCCAAGGGCATCTCCTGCCGCTGTCTTATTGCCATCACGATATGCTGCATAAGCAGTTAAAAGCTGTTGATAAGTTGCCACTTTTCCATCGGCACTGTCCGCACTGTTCTGCTCGTCTGAAATCTTTCCATTCAGTTCATCTACTTTTGCCTGCAGTGTCTTGATTTCCTGATTCTTTGATGAAAGGGAATCATTTGCCTGTAACACCTCGTTCTTTGCATTGGATTTCGCACTCTGTCTAACTCCCGGAACTACTAAAAAGCAGGTGATCAGCACTCCTACGATCAGACCGATCGCAATATTTAATACCGTAGAACCGGAACTGCTCTCCTTAAAATTAGAAACCGGACGGATGATCGTATCGTTTCCACTCTGATAGGAAACCGTCTTTTTATTTTTGTCCTTTAACGTCGTTCCCGATGCTTTTGCACGGTCATCTAACTCCTTCATATAACGAAGTGTTGTGGTATTGTTCGTATCAATGGCATGTGCTTTTTCTAATGCCTTGGCTGCCTGCTCGTAATTGCCTTCCTCTAAATAGAGCAGACCTAACAACTGATGTCCCTGTACCATCTTAGGGTTCATGGAAAGCACCTTTTTCAACTGGATGATCGCCATATCCCTGCTGTCCTGATGACAGTACAGCAATGCCTGATTATATTTCTTGATCGTCTGGTTGATCGATTCTAATCTGGCTCTGTTCTTTTGGATCTCATCTAAGTACTCCCCGGCAATATTATTCTCCGGTTTAAAATTCTTACTGATGACCCACTCACTAAGCGCAGATACGGTCTCTCCCATCTCAAAATATACCAGTCCTAACAGGTTTCTTGCCTGAATATTCTTTTTGTTAAAACGCAGACTCTTTTTCAGGCTCTCCACTGCTCCCGACAGATCCCTGACACCTGCCCGTGAAAGTGCCTGATTATAATATGCATTCGATGTCTGCATGATCTTTTTATATACTTTTACATCTGTGCCACAGCTTGGACAAAAGGATTCTCTGCCAAGCGTTGCTCCGCATCGATAACATTCCATTATACTGTTCCTTTCATATCTTTAAGCATTTCTTTTAAGATGTCTGTCATATCTGTCAGATCCTGATTGTAAATAGCTTCCTCTGCCTCTTCCACCTCAAGGCTTGGCTGAAATTTCTTTAACTCTTCTTCAAAATCAATCACTGTTCTTACCTCCTGTAATCTCTAATAACTCTCCTATAAAATATAATGAACCGGTACAAAACAATGCCTGTCCCCGTTTCTTACCTTTTAATGCCCATTCATAGGCTTTTCTGCTGTCCTCAATTACGACAGCCTGCTGTCCGAAATGGGAAAATATCCTGGCAATGTCTTCTGCCGGAATGCCGCGCTTGTCTGAAATCGTGGTCACAATAACTTGTTCCCATTGTCCCCTCTCGGCTAAAAGCTGTATGGCTTTTTCATAGTCCTTATCCGATACCATCGAAAACAGCAATATCGGATTCTGGGGTCGTATTAATGCAACGGAATCTAAAAATGCATGAATCCCTGCCACATTGTGTGCGCCGTCAAAATAAATATTTTCTCCGACCTCCTGCATTCTTCCCTGCCATCTGGTATTTCGGATTCCTTTTAGAATCTCTTCTTTTTTTATACCTGTTTCCGGTTCTAACATCCTCATCGCCTGATATGCCAGTGTCATATTCATCATCTGATATGGTGCTGCAAACGGAATCGAAATTTTCGTATCTACATCATAGTCACATTGAAAATAAAAATCAATATATTTCCCATTAAATTTAGGAAATTTTAAGGAATTTCTATGTACCGGATAAATTTTTGCCTGACATGCCGATGCCTTTGTGCTGATTACCTGATCTGCTTTCTCATTGCCGGCATCATAGAGTACCGGTACTCCCTGCTTGATGATCCCTGCTTTTTCTGCCGCAATTTTTTCAATCGTATCTCCCAGATACTCGGTATGCTCTAAACTGATCGAGGTAATGATCGTTAACAGTGGATGCGTAAAAACGTTGGTGCAATCGAGCCTGCCTCCTAGTCCTGTCTCTAGCACCAGATATTCCACCCGTTTTTTTTGAAAGATCCACATTCCCATTCCAAAGAGATATTCAAAAAAAGTCGGATGTGCAAGTCCTTCTTTTTGCATTCGTTCTACGACTTCATAGACACAGTGAAATGCCTCTAAAAATTCCTCCACAGAGCACATTTTTCCATTGATACAAAAACGCTCTTCCATTCTTACTAAATGTGGTGAAATAAACAATCCATTGCTTTTCTGATTCTCCGTTAACACTTCGCTGATGGCTCGACAGACACTACCTTTTCCATTGCTTCCCGCCACATGGATGATCTTAAAATTTTCCTCGCGGATGTCTAGCCTCCGCAACAGCTCCTTTGTATGCTCTAATCCGTTTTTTTTTGTAAACTTTGGTATCTCATAAAGATATGAAACTGCCTGTTCATATGTCATTTTCATTTTATCAGCCTTTCCTAAATCCAAAAAAGGAAGCCTGTCCTACAGACTTCCTTTATCATATATTTCTTTGACTTATTTTGCAATACCTGCACCCGGAAAACTCATCGCAGGATCCGAGTTCCTTAGACAGATTATTCTTCTATCCGCATCATTAGGATTTTATCGACACTTTTCACAAACTGTACCCGTTCCTGCATATCCTGCACGGAAATTTTTAATTCATCAATTCCGATAGACACACCCGGATATACTGCCTTTTGTGCCTTGACGGATGCATTCTGTGCTTCTTCTACTTCCCGCTGCAAACCTTCCAGCTCTGTCTTTTCGGCTGCCATTGCGGCAATCTCCTGGATCTTTACACGCAAAAGTTCTGTTCTCCTTGGGTCGTCCTTGTAATCAATACCACGCTCTTTTCCAAGTCTTTCAAAATTTGCAAGTCCGGCTTCTATCTTTGTAATATTCTCCTGATGCGTCTCCACCTTTTTCTCTAATCCTTTGATCTGATGCAGGACTTCTTCCCGCACTCCGACTCTTATAGAGGTTGCAACTTCGCCGGGACTTCCTAATACCAGTGCTTCTATTCCGCGGACTGCAAATACCTTTCCTCCGATGATCCTGCTCTTTTTTCCATTCAGAACAATCTCATCTCCACAGGTTATCTCACATCCGACAAACGCATCCGCTTCAATACTTCCTCTGACATCTACTTTTGCATATTCCACAAATTTTGCATATAAGTTGGCTTTTGTTGTAAGGACTGCCTTGCTTCCTCCTAACATTCCGCTTCGCAATACAATATCGCCATCTGCCGTAATATCCGCAGATTCTACCACACCATCGATCGTTACCGTGCCGGTCGCACGAACACTTGCTCCCGCTGTCACATTTCCATGGACCACTACATCACCGACAAAATTAATATTTCCAACGGAAAGATCCGCATTTCCAAAGATTTCATATACCTGAGAAATGGTGATCCTGTCATTCTCCATATCGATCTTGCCATCCATATTCGAGGTATAGGTATTTCCATCTTCCTGTCTGGTAAATCCGCGTCCTTTTAATGGCGGAAGTTCCCTCGCTCTCTTTGCCGGCAGTGGTCTGCCTTTGACGGTCATTCCATCTTCTCCCGGAACCGGTGGCTTATAAATAGCGATTACCTGTCCTTTTTCCACAGGTTCTACCATGTTGATACTCCAGTAATCCACACTTCCGTCCGGACGGATCTTCGGTTTTTTACTGAAATTATTGTTAAAATGATAATCAAAATGACCGTCTATTCCATCTACCACAGGAGTTCCAACTGCGATACAGACCTCTTTATTGTAGATCCTCTCCCGGAGCATTTTTCTTAAAGTCTCCTGCTCAATCCCATGACGGATCTGATTCTTTTCTAACAGTGCAAGCAATTCCTCTAAAGTATATTCTTCCCCTTCTTTTGGAACCGGCAGTGTCAGAAACGCTTCCATTTCGTCGTAGGTGATGCGGGCTTTTGGCTGTACTTCCCTTTTTGTGATAGTCATAGACGGTCACCTCTTTTCTATTGCATATTCAGAATCTGGTATCCCATATCTTACTATTATAGTATAACAAAACCCTTGATTTTGCAATATTTTTCGTTATTCGATTGTTATGCTTTTAAATTGTCACTCTATTTCATCTGTGACAGACGTTCTTCTACCTGCTGCATCATCTGCTCGTATTTTGCAAGTTTTTCTTTTTCCTCTAATACTTTTGCTTCCGGTGCTTTGCTTAAGAATTTTTCATTAGAAAGCATTCCCTTAGAACGTGCTAACTCTTTTTTCAGACGCTCCTGTTCCTTTTTCAAACGCTCTTTTTCTTTTTCAAAATCTACTAAATCCTCAAGCGGGATATAGACTACTGCACCCGGGATCACAACGGATACTGCATCTTCTCCAATACCGTCCTTTGTATCCTGAACCTGGATCTCACTTGCACTGATCAGTGCCGCATATGCTGTCTTCATAGAAGCAAAAATTTCTTCTAACTCTTTGTCCTCTGTTACGATAAAGACTTTTGCTTTACGGCTTGGCGGAACATCCATCTCTGCGCGGGTATTACGGATTCCTTTTACTAAATCTTTTACATGGGCAACTGCTTCTTCCTCTGCCTTGAAGTTCCACTCTTCTTTGAAGGTTGGCCATTCTGAAAGCATAATGGTCTCTTCTTCCTCCTGAAGTGTGCAGAAGATTTCCTCTGTAATAAACGGCATATATGGATGTAACAGTTTTAATGCCTGGATCAGTACGGTCTTTAAGGTCCACATTGCTGTTTTTGCAGACTTCGGATCTTCTTCTTTTTTATAAGTTCTGGTCTTTGTGATCTCAATGTACCAGTCACAGAACTCATCCCAGATGAAGTCATATACTTTCTGAACGGCAATTCCAAGCTCGAATTTGTCCATGTTCTCCGTTACTTCTTTTGCAAGGGAGTTCACTGCTGAAAGGATCCACTTGTCCTCCGTTGTAAAATCCTCTAAAGCCGGTGTCTCTAATTTTTCATCTCCGATATTCATCATGATAAAACGGGAGGCATTCCATACTTTGTTCGCAAAGTTTCTGGAGGCTTCTACACGCTCCCAGTAAAAACGCATATCATTTCCCGGTGCATTTCCGGTGATCAGTGTCAGACGCAGTGCATCTGCCCCGTATTTGTCAATGACTTCTAATGGATCGATTCCGTTTCCAAGGGACTTACTCATTTTTCTTCCCTGGGAATCTCTTACCAGACCATGGAATAATACGGTGTGGAATGGTGCCTCGCCCATCTGCTCATATCCGGAGAAGATCATGCGGATAACCCAGAAGAAAATAATATCATATCCGGTTACTAAGACATCATTTGGATAGAAGTAATCCAAATCCTCGGTCTTATCCGGCCATCCAAGTGTGGAAAATGGCCAGAGTGCAGAAGAAAACCAGGTGTCTAAAGTATCTTCATCCTGTGTCATATGTGTACATCCGCATTTTGGGCATTTGCCCGGATTTTCTCTTGCAACAACAAACTCTCCACAATCTGCACAGTAGTATGCCGGAATTCGGTGTCCCCACCAGAGCTGTCTGGAAATACACCAGTCACGGATATTGTCTGTCCAGTTAAAGTAAATTTTATCCATTCTCTCCGGTAACAGCTTGATTTCTCCTTCTTTGACTGCTTTTACTGCCGGTTTGATCATCTCATCCATTTTTACGAACCACTGCTGTTTAATCATCGGTTCTACCGTTGTTTTACATCGGTCATGTGTTCCTACATTATGTGCATGAGGTACTACTTTCACCAAAAGTCCAAGCTCGTCTAAATCTTTGATCATGGCTTCTCTTGCTTCGTAGCGATCCATGCCCTGATATTTTCCACCATTTGCATTAATGGTTGCATCATCATTTAATACATTGATCTCAGGCAGGTTATGACGTTTTCCTACCTCAAAATCGTTCGGGTCATGAGCCGGTGTGATCTTTACGCATCCTGTTCCAAACTCTTTATCTACATAAGCATCTGCTACTACCGGGATTTCTCTTCCTACCAATGGGAGGATCAGTGTCTTACCGATCAGATCCTGATATCTTTCATCCTCCGGATTTACTGCAACTGCGGTATCGCCCAATAACGTTTCCGGACGTGTGGTTGCGATTTCAACGAATCTTCCTTCTTCTCCTTTTACCGGATAATTGATATGCCAGAAAAATCCGTTCTGTTCCTCATGCTCTACCTCTGCATCAGAAATAGAGGTCTGACATACCGGGCACCAGTTGATGATACGGGAACCCTTATAAATATAACCTTTATCAAATAATTTGATAAATACATCTTCTACGGCTTTTGAGCAGCCCTCATCCATGGTAAAACGCTCTCTGTCCCAGTCTGCAGAAGAACCCATTTTCTTCAACTGCTTTAAGATACGTCCGCCATATTCCTCTTTCCATTCCCAGGCTTTTTCTAAAAAGCCTTCTCTTCCGAGTTCATCCTTATCAATGCCCTGTTCTTTTAAAGATTCTATCACTTTGACTTCTGTTGCAATGGATGCATGGTCTGTTCCCGGCTGCCACAGTGCATTATAGCCCTGCATTCTCTTATAACGGATCAGAATATCCTGCATCGTATTGTCCAATGCATGTCCCATGTGTAACTGACCTGTGATATTTGGTGGCGGCATCACAATTGTAAACGGCTTTTTACTGCGGTCTACTTCCGCATGAAAATACTTGTTGTCTTCCCATTTTTTGTACAGACGATCCTCAATATCTTTCGGATCATATGTCTTTGCTAATTCTTTGCTCATCTTCTCTCTCCTTTTTATCAACCAAGCAGATCAGTCTGCTTTTTCACGTTTTAACGTAACACGATATTTCCTATAAATAAAAAAAAGCCCTCTGCAATCTGCAAAGGGCGTATTGTTACGCGGTACCACCTTATTTCGCCAATCTCTTCTTCACTACTATTACTAGGATAATATCTAACACGATTACTAACATTTGCTATAATTAGTAGCGCACTATCATCTGTTATGATTATGATTGGCAATCTCTCGGTCTTATAACGCAGACCAGACGTGAAAACCTACTTGTCATATCTCTGATGATCTTACTTCGGATGTCATCATTGGAACATTCTGCCTTTTTATTCAAAATGTCTATCCTGCATCTACATCCAAACTGGTATTTGCACCTCCTGCAAATCCATTCGTTTTTACTTTCAGTTCTCCGGTTCAAAAGCTACCTTCCACAACGCCTTCTTTAAACGGTCTTTCAGCCGATGAACCATTCTCTCTTTCAAGGGTGTGCTGTGTACTCCTCTTTCTCAACACCTTTTCAATATGTTTTATCTTATAGAGTTCTGCAAAAATTGTCAAGCATTTTCTTCGCTGTCTTCATCATCTACAATGGCTGCCGCTGCTCCTGCGACAGAAGACACTACGGCAATAACTGTTGCCACAATGACCAGCAGAACTATAATTCCCATAAAGATTAAAATATTATTTCCTTCCAGCATATGCTCCTACCATACCTTTCTATACTTATCGTGAATATAGCTCACGCAATCATTTCATTGTTCTTTCATCATGTGAGCATGTTGACTTGCTTTTAATTATTATATCGTGAGCATGACTCGCTTGCACTCATTATACCATAGCTTGCTCCCCTTGTATAGTTTCTATTCTTTCTGTCCGGTTTTCATCGGTATCTGTGCTAAGATAACTCCTGCAAAAATCAACACACAGCCAAAGATCTCCCGTGTACTCAATGCCTGTCCTAAAAGTACCCAGCCTGCCAGTACGGAAAATACCGATTCAAAACTCATCAGCAATGACGCTATGGTTGGATTAAAATCCTTTTGTCCGACAATCTGTAAGGTATATCCCAAACCACAGGACAATACTCCGGCATATAATAGTGGCATCCATGCCTGTAGGATATTCCCGATGTCCGGTGTTTCAGTAAAGAACATGCAGATCCCTGAGAGGATTCCACAGACTAAAAATTGTATACAGGACAATCTGACACCATCGACCATTGGTGCAAAATGGTTTACTGTCCAGATATGAAATGGAAAAACCAGCGCACAAACTAAGACCCAGAGATCACCTTTTGATAGACTCAGTCCATCTTTGACACATAAAAGATAAAATCCTATAACTGCGATCACTACACTGACCCAGACATTCCAACTGCATTTTTTCTTTAAAAATATTCCAATAATCGGCACAAACACAATGTACAATGCCGTAATAAAACCTGCTTTTCCGGCAGAAGTATACTGTATTCCTATCTGCTGTGCATTCGTTGCCACAAAAAGGATGGCTCCGCAAAGAATACCACCAATCCAGAGTGTCTTACGGCTGCTTTTTACAGCCTCTTTTTCTTCACTGGTCTTAAACCGGTCAAAAAAGAAAATGCATGGCAATAATACCAGACTTCCGATCAGACAGCGAATGCCATTGAATGTAAACGGTTCTACATAATCCATACCGACACTCTGTGCCACAAATGCAACTCCCCAGACAAATGCTGCTAACAGCAATGCCGCGCTATTCTTCCATTTTATCTTCTGCATTTTATACTCCTCTTTTATTGCTATTTTGGTACTTATTTTTAATTCTGACGATTAGTATAGCAGACTTCTTTTAAAAAGTATAGAGCCAAAAAGGGCGCGTCCAACTTGGACACGCCCTTTCGCATATGCTATATCGTGAGTATAACCCACCTATATTTACGCTTTATCTACCTGTTTTGTAGCAATGATGTCTACGCCTGTTCCTGCAACATCTTTGATGATAACATCACCAATTTTAACTGGAGCTGGTACAGCAACACCCTTTAATGCACGACATACATCAAAGATTTTGCCTTTTGGAATATCTGATTTTGTTTTAACAGATACAGCATCAATTTTACCGCCTTCGCAGATTACAGTACTTGTAACAATTCTTGTAGGATTGGTTACTTCTTTTCTAGCGTAATCATCTCCACGTTTACAAGTATTTCCTGTTACATCCTTAACCTCGCCATTCTCCATGGTTACAGTAAGAGGACAACCCATCGGACATCCGATACATGTTAAATTAATTGTTTCCATTCTTACGCCTCCTCAAGTTTTACTGTAATGGTGTTCAGGCCATCAAATGCAGCCAACTGATCTTTCTTAAGAACAACGTTCTCCATCTCACCTGGTGCCATAACCTGTTTCTTTCTATGTAAGATACGCTCATCATTTAAGTAAACGCTTACATAGTGGTTTTTGTAAACATCACCAACACGGAATCTTACGATAGAATCGCCATCCATACGGTCAACATTTACTACACTAGGTACTGTGTAACGAACACCATCTGTTGCAACGATCTTAACGTCTGGTGTCTTAGTATCTCTGTTAATCTTGCCCTGAACATAATCAGCAGCAGATTTACCAGCCATAGCAGCCTCTTCAGATACGAAGTCTACTAAGTCATGTACATGAAGTACGTTACCACAAGCAAATACACCTTCGATATTTGTCTCTAAGCTCTCATTTACAACAGCTCCGGAAGTGATTGGGCTCATTTCGATGCCTGCTCCTCTGGAGATATCGTTCTCTGGGATAAGACCACAGGAAAGAAGTAATGTATCACATGGATAGTACTCTTCTGTTCCAGGGATAGGTCTTCTGTCAGGACCAACCTCTGCGATTGTGATTCCTTCTACTCTCTCTTTACCTTTGATATCGATTACGGTATGGCTCAATTTCAGCGGAATATCGTAGTCATTCAGACACTGAACGATGTTACGTTTTAATCCACCTGAGTATGGCATTAACTCAGCTACAACTTTAACTTTTGCACCTTCAAATGTCATACGTCTAGCCATGATAAGTCCAATATCACCGGATCCTAAGATAACAACTTCACGACCTGGCATGAAGCCTTCGATATTTACTAATCTCTGTGCAGTACCTGCAGAATAGATACCTGCCGGTCTGTAACCAGGAATGTTTAATGCACCTTTTGAACGCTCTCTACATCCCATAGCTAAGATAACTGCTTTTGCCTGAAGTTCGAACATTCCTTCTTCACGGTTCATTGCAGTAATTACTTTATCTGCGCTGATGTCCATAACCATAGTATTTAACTTGTACTCGATTCCAAGTTCTTCTACCTGATCAATGAAACGTCTAGCATACTCCGGTCCTGTTAACTCCTCTTTGAAGGTATGAAGACCGAAACCATTATGGATACACTGATTTAAGATACCACCTAACTCACGGTCACGCTCTAAAATCAGAATGCTCTCGATACCATTTCTTCTTGCTGATGCTGCTGCTGCTAAACCTGCAGGACCACCACCAATGATAATCACGTCATATGCTTTCATCTGTTCTTCCTCCTTATAATCTGTCTTTCGGGGTTCCAACGATGAACTTGGAATCGCGTCCAGATTTTCTAATTTCTGACTGATCTACGCCTAATTCTCTCGCAAGAATCTCAATCTGTCTTGGTGAACAGAAACCAGCCTGGCAACGTCCCATACCAGCGCGTGTACGACGTTTAATACCATCTAATGTAGTTGCACCTAATGGTCTATGGATTGCATCAAGGATTTCTCCTTCTGTAATCATTTCACAACGGCATACGATACTTCCATAAGCCGGATTCTCTTTAATCAAGGCATCTCTCTCTTCTTTTGTACAAGAGTTCAGATGTGTAACACCTTTTCTTGTTCCGTTGAAGGTCGGATCTTCCTGTAAGTTTAATTTATCCTTTAACATTCCTGCAACAAGAACTCCGATAGCCGGTGAGCTTGTCAGACCCGGAGACTCGATACCTGCAGCATCAAAGAATCCCGGTGCTTCATCTACTTCACCGATTACGAATTCATGGTTGTCCTCATGTGCACGAAGTCCTGCAAAGGAAGTGATAACCTGACGAATTGGTAAACCTTTTACAGTTGAACCAGCTTTGCTGATCAGCTCGTCGATTCCTTCCTGAGTAGTATTGGTTCCTTCTTTATTTTCAATATCAATAGCAGTTGGTCCTACGATTGTATTTCCATGGATTGTAGGTGATACTAATACACCTTTACCATATTTACCTGGTAACTGGAAGATTGTCTTATCTACGAAATCTCCTGTAACCTTGTCTAATAAGCAGTAATCACCACGTCTTGGTGTGATGTGGATCTTCTTAGAGCTCATCATGTTATGGAATACATCAGCGTATACACCTGCTGCATTTACAACACATTTTGTTGAGATTGCTCCATTGTTAGTTACTAACTCAAAGCCACCGTCTTTTTTAACGATATCTCTTACTTCTGTGTTAAATCTGAATTCAACACCGTTTGTAGCTGCATTTTCAGCCATAGCAATGTTTAATTCGAATGGGCAGACAATTCCACCTGTTGGTGCATATAATGCAGCAACAACATCGTCTGTTACGTTTGGCTCTAATGCCAATACTTCATCATGCTCTAAAATCTTTAATTCTTTTACACCGTTCTTAACTCCTCTTTCATAAAGAGCCTCTAAGTTTGGTCTGTCTTCTTCATGTAAGCAGATTACTAAAGATCCATTTTTTCTAAAGGAGAAATCAAGCTCTTTAGAAAGATCTTCCATCATTACATTACCTTTTACGTTCAAATCTGCCATAAGAGATCCGTTTTCAGCATCGAATCCGGCATGAACAATAGCGCTGTTTGCTTTTGATGTACCACAACATACATCTTCTGCTTTTTCTACTACGCAAGCATTTACCTGGTAACGTGATAACTCTCTAGCGATTGCACTACCAGATACCCCTGCTCCAATTATTACGACATCATACATGTGTCTGTTACTCCTTTCAGAAAAGATGAGCAACGCTCCATCCTAGGATGCAGCATTGCTCAAACTCTTTATTACTATCGTGTTACATATTCCCTATAGCTTATGCCCAAGGAACGATTGCGTAAAGACCTACTGCTAATAAAGCACCGATGATTGGTCCAAAGATCGGAACTACTAAACCATAAGCGAAGTTAGATGTTCCTTTGTTCTTAATCGGTAAGCATGCATGTGCAAGACGAGGTCCTAAGTCACGGGCTGGGTTCATAGCATATCCAGTTGTTCCACCGAAGGACATACCACATGCTAAGATGATTACATATACTGCAACGTTACCCTGAAGTCCGTTCATACCGCCAACCTGAGCCATACCTTTGATTGCGAATACTAATACGAATGTTGCAACTGCCTCTGATACAATGTTCCATCCTGTGCTTGGGATAGAAGGACCTGTGGAGAATACTCCAAGGATTGTTGCTGCATCTTCTTCTGCATCGAACTGTTTCTTAAATGTAAGCCATACAATCCAAGCACCTACGAATCCACCAGCGATCTGAGCTACGATATAACCTGGTACCATGTTCCAAGCGAAGCTTCCGTCAGCTGCTAAAGCGATTGTTAATGCTGGGTTGAATGATGCACCTGAAGCTGCACCAAAGATAAATGCTGGAATCATAACGGCTGCTGCCCATGCCATAGTAATCTGAACAGTTCCGCCGCCCTTCATTCCTGATTTGCTAAGGTTAACGTTTGCACAAACGCCATCACCTAACATAATTAACATCATAGTTCCTAAAAATTCTGCCAAATATGGTAACATAAATGTTTCCTCCTCTTTACCCTATTTTATTACTAGTCTTCTTTTGCCCAACCAAAGGAGCATTTAACTGCTTTCTTCCATCCTTTGATTCTTGTCTCACGCTCTTCAGCACTGATTGCTGGTGTGAAAGTACGATCAAGAGATGTGTTAGCAATAACGTCTTCTTTGTCTTTCCAGTAGCCAACAGCGATACCTGCTAAGTAAGCAGCACCCATAGCTGTTGTCTCTACACATGATGGGCGGTTTACAGGGCATCCACTGATGTCTGCCTGTGTCTGCATTAAGAAGTTGTTAGCACTTGCGCCACCGTCTACGTTTAATGCAGCAAGGTCGATTCCTGAATCAGCTTTCATAGCCTGTAATACATCGTTTACCTGATATGCTAAAGATTCAACTGTTGCACGAACGATGTGATATTTGTTACATCCACGTGTTAAACCAACGATAACTCCTCTAGCATACTGATCCCAATATGGAGCTCCTAAACCTGTGAAAGCAGGTACTACGTAGCATCCAGCGGTATCTTTTACTCTTGTTGCCATGTACTCTGAATCCGGAGCGGTATCTACAACTCTTAACTGGTCGCGTAACCACTGGATAGAAGCACCTGCAACGAATACAGAACCTTCTAATGCATAGTTTACTTTGCCGTCAAGTCCCCAAGCGATTGTTGTTACTAATCCGTTCTTAGAGAAGATTGGTTTTTCGCCAGTGTTCATAAGTAAGAAACATCCTGTTCCGTATGTATTCTTAGCTTCACCAGCTTTGTAACATGTCTGTCCGAATAATGCTGCCTGCTGGTCACCTGCAGCTCCACCAATTTTGATAGGACCACCAAATAAGCTTGGATCTGCCTCGCCGTATACACAGCTTGATGGTTTTGCTTCTGGAAGCATGCATTTAGGAATGTTCAGCTCTGCTAAGATTTCATCATCCCACTGTAATGTATTGATGTTGAATAACATTGTACGGGAAGCGTTTGAGTAATCTGTTACATGAACTTTTCCTTTTGTTAATTTCCAAATTAACCAAGTCTCTACTGTACCGAATAATAATTCGCCGGCTTCAGCTCTCTGTCTAGCACCCGGAACGTTCTCTAAGATCCATCTGATCTTTGTTCCTGAGAAGTAAGCATCGATAACAAGACCTGTTTTCTCTCTGATTTTGTCAACCAGTCCTTTGTCTTTTAAGCTATCGCAGTACTCAGCTGTTCTTCTACACTGCCATACGATTGCATGGTGTACAGGTTCGCCAGTAGCTTTATCCCATACGATTGTTGTTTCACGCTGATTTGTGATACCGATTGCTGCAATGTCTGCTGCTGTTGCGCCAACATTTTCCATTGCCTGTTTAGCAACTTCATACTGAGTTGCCCAAATCTCATCTGCATCATGCTCTACCCAGCCTGGTTTTGGGAAAAACTGTGTGAACTCTTTCTGAGCCACTGAGCACATCTCACCCTTCTCATTGAATAAGATACATCTGTTACTAGTTGTTCCGGCATCGAGTGCCATAACATATTTAGCCATTAAAAAAGCCCTCCTCCTTTTTTTGTTGTACTAATAATATCACATCAAAAACCAAAAGTAATCATACAAACATGTAAAATTGTACAAAACCGACCGGTTTCTGTCTGGATTATTATATATTATGCATAGCAATTCTGAAACATGTCTTAATTTTTATTGTATTTTAAGCATAAAAACGGCTGTGTACAGGTTTTTTCCCCATACACAGCCTTGTTACTTCTTATAACTTATGCTTTTGCTGCTGACATTCCGTTACTGAATTTGAATTTTCCAAGCGTCCGGACTGCTACCGCAATCTGTTTACTGCGTTCTTCTGTCGTCATGTTTTTATTACTGGTTATAAAATCTAACAGATAATAAATGATGGATGTAGAAAAGAAATCTACCATAAACGCCCGTTCTTCACTGCGGATCCCCTTCATCTCACCTGAAGCTGACAGGAATCTGTCTACCTGCTCTGCAACAATTGCTTTTGTCCGGTCTGCCATCTGCTTCCACTCGATCTCGTTTGCTAATTTTTTATAAAATGCACGATCCGCTTCCATGGTTTCCATCAGCTTTCGCAGCCACTCTTCAAATGTAATGTCTCCGTCAACATCTACCTCTTCCATCAGTTCTTTGCAGCATATCCACTCAATGACTGCATATAAATCCTGAAAGTGATAATAAAAGCTCTGCCGTTTCATGCCTGTTTCTTCCATAATATCCTGAACCGTTATCTTACGGATGGATTTTTGGCGCATCAGTTCTTTTACAGCAAGTGCGATTTTTTCCTTCGTATTACAGCACATTTTTAGTTCCCCCTGTCACGTTCCGCATATTTTACGCATCGTAAAACAAAAATTATTTATTAACTCCGCTATTTATTATATCACGTTATGGTTTGTTTTGAAGTCGAATTGCTGTTCTTTCTGTCGATTTGTACAAATAGTGATATTGTTAAACTTTTAACTATATTTTTTATGCCTTTTATCTAATTCTATTTTTATGTTTTTGTACACTTTGCCTATTGTGTTGAAAGATTGGAACATCAGGATAGTGTGCATCCTACATTATGTCAATCATTCTCATGACACTTTTTTATTTTTGTCCAAAAAATTTACTTTTTGATGACGGTTCCGTCTTCTAAATCTGCTCCACTGCCCAATTTGGTGATCAGCACGGATTTTACTGCTGAATTGCCGATAAAGTTCAAAGCTGCTTCTACTTTCGGCTTCATGGTACCTTCGCCAAACTGTCCTTCTTCCATGTATTTTTTTGCCTGGGCGGTTGTCATATGGTCTATCGGCTGTTCTGATGCCGTACCATATTCTAAGCAGACTTTTTCTACACCGGTTAAAATGACAAGCATATCAGCATCTACTGCCTCTGCCAGTTTTCCTGCTGCAAGGTCTTTTTCGATTACTGCAGAAGCTCCTTTTAAACGGTTCTCCTGTGCCAGTACCGGTATTCCACCGCCTCCACAGGCTATGACTACCTGATCTGCATCTGCCAATGCACGGATGGTATCTATCTCTACAATCTCCATTGGCTTTGGTGCCGCTACGATACGGCGGTAGCCGCCTTCTACTTCTACCACATGATTTCCTTTTTTCTCTTCGGCTTCTGCCTCTTCTGCGGACATGATACGTCCTATGATCTTTGTCGGATGATAAAATGCATCGTCATATGGATCTACCGTCATCTGCGTCAGCACGGTAGCCACCGGTTTGTAGATTCCGCGGTTGAGCAGTTCGGTACGGATCGCATTCTGTAAATCATATCCGATATATCCCTGACTCATGGCAGAGCAGACAGACATTGGTGTTGCCGTGTACTCCGGATATATTTTGCAGAACTCGGACATTGCCGTATGGATCATTCCAACCTGTGGTCCGTTGCTGTGTGAAATAATGATCTGATAGTCCTCTTTCACAAAATCTGCGATTGCTTTTGCCGTCTTTTTAGCTGCTGCCTGCTGTTCCGGCAATGTGGTTCCTAATGCATCATGTCCTAATGCAATAACGATTCTTTTTTTCTTCATGGGTTCCTCCCTATTTTTTCGCTACACGCGTATTTTTCTTAGAAATTATTTTCTATATTAACACATTTCCCGCATAAGAACAATAAGCAGCTCTTATAACGGGAAATGTAGGGAGAAAGCACTATTGGTTATTCAGACGGTCTTTTGCCGAGTTTTACCGTCAGCTCTTTTTCTTTGTAGGTACCATTGTCTGCTACCTGTACTTTGACTTTGACTTTTTTTCCTGCCTTATAGTATTTGAGTATTTCCTGCATATTTTCCATGGAGGTAACTTCTTTTCCGTCAAACTCGGTCAGGATATCACCTTTTTGAATACCTGCTTTTTCTGCTGCAGAACCCTCTGCTACTTTTGTGACATAGATTCCGTTTGGCATATTATAGGTATTGGCTACGTCTTCTGTAATATCTGCACCGGAAATTCCAAGATATGCACTCTCAGACTCATCTACTGCCTCCCGGTTGATCAGATCATTGATGATCGGCTCTGCTTTTGACATCGGAATTGCATAACCCATTCCTTCGACTGCAGTATCTGAATATTTTGCGGAGTTGATTCCTATGACCTGTCCTTCGACATTCAGCAATGCTCCACCACTGTTTCCAGGGTTGATGGCTGCATCTGTCTGGATCAGCCCATTGGTTACTGTTTCTCCTGATGTCTCATCCTCTAAGGTGACTCCACGGTTCAATGCACTGATAACTCCGGTAGTTACGGACTGACCGTATCCTAATGCATTACCGATCGCGATTGCTGTATCTCCTACTTTGATAGAATCGGAATCACCGACGGTTGCTACTTTAATCGTTTTCATGGTGTCCGAAGAAATATCAGATAATTTTACTGCAACAACTGCTAAATCACTGGAAGAATCCGTTCCCTTTACCTCTGCACTGACGGTCTGGTCATCATAGAAGCAAACCGTTAATGTTGTAGCATCTGATACCACATGGTTATTTGTTACAATATAGAGATATTGATCATCCTGACTGATGATGATTCCGGAACCTGCACTTTCTCCTTCATAGTTCTGGACTCTTCCGAAGAAATCACGATACTGCACTTCCGTCATATTGGTAATTGCTACGATAGATGGCATTACCTCATCTACGATCCCTGAGATATCGGATGATGTGGTCGTGCTGCTTTTTGTACTGGTCGTGGTTCCGGTTACTTTGGTGGTGCTGACACTCTTCGTATTGGAGGTCTGTGCCTTGGAATTATTATCTATCCCAAGTGCTTTCATTCCCGCATATCCGGTTCCGACAAATACACCGCCTGCCACCAGTCCAAAAACTAATGCCAGCGCCACGCATCTTACCATTTTTTGCTTAAAGCCACCACCATGAAACCATTTTTTCTTTTGTTTCGGTGTTTCATAATGCTGATAACTGCTTCCTGCCTGATTGTAACTGTGGCCGGTGTTGTCATCTGCCCGCCATGTAGTATTTTCATTTCCTCCATCTCTTATATAACTATAAGAATAGCTGGAGTTGTTTTCATTTCTATGATCCTGATTGTCCATAAGATTGCCTCCCTCATGTTTCTCTTTTTCTTTTCAGTTTATTTTTTGTTTATATTAAGGATTTTAGCTTGTTTTTGTGTCTACTATGTGAAAAAATGCTCAAGAGTTTGTGATGAATGTTTTGATTTTGTGTGAAAGAGGGGCAGGATGAAGGATACAATATACAATATAAAATATAAATACAATATTCAACCTCCTTGTTCAGTGTCGGGGATTAAGTGGCTCTAATCTCTCTGGAGAGGATGTTGGCTGGTGGACGAAACCGATGCAGATTCGCCATCCTGGCTCAACTGCATCTTTTGCAGGCATCCGTGCCTGCAAATTTCTGTGAATGGGCAGAGAGTCAAGAGCCACTAAATCCCCGGCATAAGACAAGGTGGTTGGATATTGTATTAGTATCGGAATATTCTTACCTATTACATTTTATAATCCGAGATCAAATCTCTAAATATCTTTACGCAAAGATAATCTTAGAAAATGCCCTCTTCTTATATCCCTTTGTCGGTATGATGCAATATTCGGGTTCGCTTTGCTTCTTATGGACGGAATCGTTAAGCTCTTAACACTCTGCTCCAGCACCAGAAATTTCCGTGCACGGATGCACGGAAAAGGTGTGACTGAGCCATGGATGGCGAATTCACACCGGTTTCGTCCGCAGTCATCCCTTTTCCAGAGTGTTGAGAACTTTTGATTCCGGACATGAAAGCAAAGTGAACCCGAATATTGTCTTGATTTATCCTGATATTTGATATGCGTTACTCCAACATTTTTTGCTATGATAAATATAGAAAAAGAGAAGACACGCATGTCTTCTCTTCCGGTTTCTTCCTATTATATAGTTGTACCCTATACAGCTAACTTAACTTCTTACCTGTTTATTCTACCGTAACCGACTTTGCCAGGTTCCTTGGTTTATCAACATCGCATCCTTTTCCTACCGATACATAATAGCCAAAAAGCTGTAACGGTATGATCGCTAAGGAATTGGTAAAGTATTTATTGGTCAGTGGAATGTAGATCACATAATCCGCCGCCTTTTCTATATCGATATTGCCTTCGTTTGTAACTGCCATAACAAAGGCTCCACGGGTTTTTACCTCTACCATGTTGCTGACCGTCTTTTTATAAAGGTCTTCCTGGGTCGCAACCGCTACTACTAAGGTTCCATCCTCTATCAAAGAGATTGTTCCATGTTTTAATTCGCCTGCCGCATATGCTTCAGAATGTACATAGGATATTTCCTTTAATTTTAAGGAGCCTTCCATGGAAATCGCATAGTCGATGCCTCTTCCGATAAAGAACACATCTTTTGCTGCGATATAACGGTTTGCAAATTTCTGTATTTTTGTCTGATTCGATAAGAGCAGTTCTATCTGATCCGGAAGTTTTTTCAGATCTCCTAAGTATTCCTCTACTTCCTGATCTGTGATCCTGCCTCTTGCCACTGCAAATTTGATTGCTAACAGGTACTGTGCGATCAACTGCGCACTGTAAGCTTTGGTTGTTGCAACTGCAATTTCCGGTCCTGCCCAGGTATACATGACTTTGTCTGCCTCTCTTGCGATGGAACTTCCAACGACATTGACAATTCCAAGTGTCTTGATCCCCTGCTCTTTTGCTTCTCGTAAAGCTGCTAAGGAATCAGCTGTCTCTCCGGACTGGCTGATGATAATAACCAAATCATTTGCATCTAAGATCGGATTCCGATAGCGGAACTCGGACGCCAAGTCTACTTCTACCGGGATTCTTGCCATTCCCTCAAACACATATTTTGCCGTAACTCCGGTATGGTACGCCGAACCACAGGCTACGATATGAATCCGGTTGATGGCACGGATCTCCTCATCGGTCATGCCCAATTCTTCGATCTCTATTTTTCCATCTTTGATCCTTGGGCTTAAGGTATCACGCACGGTCTTTGGCTGCTCATACATCTCTTTGAGCATAAAATGCTCATATCCGCCTTTTTCCGCTGCGTTGACATCCCACTCGATCATCTTGCTTTCTTTTTGGATCGGCTCTCCATCCACATTGTAGAATTCAATGGCATCTTTTTTCAAACATGCGATCTCTTCATTCTGGATGAAAAATACCTCTCTCGTATATTTGAGCACTGCCGGAACATCGGATGCGATCAGGTTTCCGTCCGTTCCTTTTCCGACGATCAACGGACTGTCTTTTCGCACGGAATATACGGTATCCGGATAGTCCGAGAAAATAATGCCCAATGCATAGGAGCCTTCTACCCTGTGCATGACTTTCGTAATAGCTTCTAATGGGTTGCCTTTGTAATAATAATCTAATAACTGTGCTAAAACTTCCGTATCTGTTTCTGAAATGAAACGATACCCCTTTTCTAAAAGCATATTTTTTAATTTCAGGTAATTCTCTATAATTCCGTTGTGAACAACCGCAATGGTCTGATCGGTATTGCAATGCGGATGTGCATTGACATCGGATGGTTCTCCGTGTGTTGCCCAACGGGTATGACCGATTCCGACATGACCCGGAAGCATGGTTCCATCATGTGTCAGTTCACTTAACACCTTTAATCTCCCGGTGGCTTTTTTTACATGGATTTTTTCTCCATCATATACTGCCATTCCTGCTGAATCATAACCACGGTATTCCAGCTTTGACAGCCCTTCTAATAAAATCGGTGCTGCCTGGCTTTCTCCTACATATCCTACAATTCCACACATACAAAATTCCTCCATATGTTGTTTTCACTACCTGCAAAAAAGTTCTTACTGTATTTTTACTGCTTCTGTCTCTTTTGTATAACCGGTATCGTTAATAATCTGTTTGCTTTTTTCTTTTACACTGTCGGTCGGAGTATATGTGTCCGAACCAAACAGGTATTCATGCAGCTCGATAACGTTTGTCTCTAAATCCAACGGAATGACACAATCGCCGCGTTTGCCCATGTTTTTGGTCTTTAACTCAAATGGGAATCCTGAATTGTCTACCATTTTATAACTTAATGCATGGCTTCCTAAGGATAACATCTGTTTTGGTGTAATGTTGGTACTGATATCATCAAACACTTCATCAACGACACTGTTAATCGTTGTGACACCTGATTTCTGAACTTTTGTTATCATTGCCTCTATAACGGTTCTCTGACGTTCGGTTCTCTTATAGTCATCTCCTGCCAGCTTACGGATTCGTGCATAAGCAGTAGCCTGTACACCATTTAAATGAAGTACACCGGAACCACTTAAGGTTGTATTCTTCTTTCCAGTTACCTGTGCAACTTCTCCGGAATATTCGTTGATCTTTGCAACTTCCTGTGGAGTAACATCAATGTCGACTCCTCCGATCAGGTCGATGGTTTCTACCAGTGCATTAAAATCAACGGCCACATATTTTGTGATCTTTAAATCTAAGTTTGTATTCAGGGCTTCGATTGCCTGCTTTGGGCCGCCTCTCTGATACGCAGAGTTCATTTTTGCATAAGTATCATCTTTTACATTCAGATAAGTATCACGGTATATGGATACCAGTTTGACTTCTTTAGAATCATTGTTGATACTTGCAAGCATGATCGTATCAGAGTTACCGGATTCATAAGTTCCATTGTCACGGTTGTCCAGTCCGAACAATGCAATGACCGTATATTTTCCCATGACTTCATCGGTACTATCGTCTAGATCATTCATTAAGATATCATCCTCATCCAGCTTATTATAGTCAATTTTTTCTAATTTCAGCCAGACAAAAACTGCTGCTAACAGTATTAACAGTATTACAATCTCAACAATAAACATTACTTTTCTGCGTTTTGCACGCTGTTTTTTTGTTGTTTTCTTTTTTTTCTTTGTATCTCCCATTTTCTCACCTTATTTTTTAATTATTTTTGCTTATCATACAGGAACTGTGAATAAAATACAATTATTTTTTTCTTAATTTTTCTTTTTATGCAAACACTCATGTATGTACAGCCAGCTTTTGGAGTATTCCTCCCGTTCCTCTTTTGTCATGTTAAAATATTCTTCCATCGACAATTTGATGGGCTGCATCTGTACTTCGTTCTCACATCGGTAGCAGATGACTTCCTTCCTTCTGGATGCCTCTCGGAACTGTCCGCATTCCGGGCAGATATAAATCTTCATAGCATTTTCCCTCCCTGACTTATGTCTGAACTGTGATAAATACGCCGTTACCCTGCACCTCTATGGCACCGGAATCCGCAGGTATGAAAAAACTTTCGCCTTTTTTTCCTGTTTTTTCCTCTCCGGCAACCCGTAACTTCATACAGCCTTCCATAATGGTTAACGTTACAAATGAATCTTTGCAGTTCTCTATCTTTAACTCTTCCTGACACTCATATCTTACTGCCGTAAAATAATCGCATCGTCCAAGGATTGTTTTCTCCTGTCCTGTCTTTACCGGTATGGAAACTTCTTTTTTCTTTAAGTTGCTGACTTCAATCGCTTCCGCAATGTGCAGCTTTCTAGGATTTCCATCCGCATCCCTTCTGTCGTAGTCATAGACCCGGAAAGTACAGTTTGAATTCTGCTGGATCTCATAGATGATGATACCTGCTCCGATCGCATGGATCGTCCCTGCCTCCACTAGGAAATAATCTCCTTTGTGTACCGGCACTTTATTCAGAACTTCTAAGACCGTATTTTCTTCAATACGTCTTTTAAACTCTTCTTTAGTCATGTCTCGATTGACACCAAAATAGATATAAGCATCCTCGTCACATTCTACAATATACCAGAGTTCTGTCTTTCCGTTGTCCATCCCAGACGCTTTTGCATAGGCATCATCGGGATGTACCTGTATCGACAGCTTTTGTTTTGCATCAATAAATTTGCACAGGATCGGAAATGAAGCATATCGGCTTCCCTGCTCTCCTAAAATGGCTTCTCTGTGTTCAGCGATATAATCCTCTAACGGCATTCCCTCCTGTTCGCCTTCGGCTATAAAAGATGGTCCGTCAGGATGGCAGGAAATTTCCCAGCTCTCTGCCACTTTTTCACAGGTACTGCTCTTTCCGTAATCCTCTCTTAACTTTGTGCCTCCCCAAAGATAATCCTTATAGGAGGGAGCAAGTTTTATGATTTTCTCCATACTTCTTCCTTCTATTATATTGCTTGTATTTCTTTTCTGAAATTTCCTAAAAATGGTGAGGATGCCTGTGACAACACCCTCACCCCTCTGCTATTTAAACTTTTTCATCAGTGCATCTTCAAGCTCCTGTAACTGCTCTTTGGAACTCTCGAGACTGTCACCTTTTACTCCAAAATAAAATTTGATTTTTGGTTCTGTTCCGGACGGACGAACGCAGCACCATGCACCATCACTTAATTCATAATACAGTACATTGGAATTCGGAAGTCCGGTGGACTCTGTCTTTCCTGTTGCTAAATCGGTTCTGGTATCCGCCTTATAATCACGGACTGCCTGCACTTTGAATCTTCCAAATTCTGATGGCGGTTCTTTTCTTACCTTGTCCATCATATCCCGGATCTGCTGTGCTCCATCTATTCCCTTTAAGGTGATCGTGGCAAGTCCTTCCTTATAATAACCGTATTTTTCATACATATCAAGCATGGCATCCCAAAGTGTCTTTCCTTGGGACTTGCAGTAAGCTGCCACTTCACAGAGCATCATGACTGCAACGCAGGCATCTTTATCTCTTGCATAAGTTCCTGCAAGACATCCGTAACTCTCTTCTAAGCCAAATACATAGTGATATGTGTTCTGCTCTTCAAACCACTTGATCTGTTCTCCGATAAATTTGAATCCGGTCAGCACTTCGATCAAATGAACACCATATGCTTTTGCGATCGCCTTTGCCATGTCGGTAGTTACGATTGTCTCTACCAACGCCGGTTTTTCCGGCATGGTACCATTTTCAGTACGCTCTCTTAAGATGTACTCTGCGATCAGCATACCGGACATATTTCCCGTAAAGGAAATGTAGCCGCCGTTTACGGTATCTTTACAGTATACGCCGAGACGGTCTGCATCCGGATCTGTGGCTAAGACAATATCTGCATCTTTTTCTTTAGCTAACTTTAATGCTAACTCAAATGCTTTCGGATCTTCCGGGTTCGGATAGGATACCGTTGGGAAGTTACCATCCGGTTTTTCCTGTTCCGGTACAACATAAACCTGTTCAAATCCTAACTCTTTTAATACTCTTCGCACCGGAAGGTTTCCTGTTCCGTGAAGCGGCGTGTATACAATTCGGATATCTTTTGCCATCGCTTTGATGATCTCCGGATGGATACTCTGTTTCTTCAATTCCTCCATATAACGGTCATCTAAAGATGCATCGATCACATGGAAAAGTCCTGTTTTGACTGCTTCTTCTTTTCCCATGGTCTTTACACTGGAGAACTCTGTAACCTTTGCAACTTCTGCTAAGATGTTCTTATCGTGTGGCGGTGTGATCTGCGCACCATCTTCCCAGTATACTTTATATCCGTTATATTCACGCGGATTGTGGCTTGCCGTGATGACAATTCCGGCTATGCAATGCAGTTCCCGCACTGCAAAGGACAATTCCGGTGTCGGACGCAGACTGTCAAAAATGTAGGTCTTTATTCCATTTGCATTTAAGCAGAGTGCTGCTTCTGTTGCAAATTCCGTAGACATTCTTCTCGAGTCATATGCGATTGCCACACCCTTTTCCTGTCCGTTCTGGCTCAGGACATAATTTGCAAGTCCCTGTGTTGCCTGACGCACGGTATAGATGTTCATGCGATTTGTTCCGGCTCCGATCACTCCACGCAGTCCGCCTGTTCCAAATTCTAACTGACGGTAAAATCTGTCTTCTATCTCTTCTTTGTTATTCTCGATTGCTTTCAGCTCGGCTTTTGTAGCATCATCAAAATAAGGATCACTGCACCACTGCTGATATATTTTCATATAATCCATTTATTTTACCTCTTTACGCCAATAATCTAATGTCTCTTCTATCGTACGTTCTAATGGAATCTCCCGTTTCCAGCCGGTACACTCCACCAGCTTCCGGATGTCTGCCTCTATGATCGGCACATCGACCGGTCGCAATTTTGCCGGGTCTACCTCTACTTTGATATCGGCTTTGGAAAAAGATACGATCGTGTCTAAAATCTGCTGAATGGAAACAGCATGTCCGCTTCCGACATTGTATGTCTCACCGGCTTTTCCATGCTCCATGATCAGTGCATAGGCACGGATCACATCTCTGACATCCGTAAAATCTCTCTTGGCACTCAGATTTCCCACACGCATGACTGCTTCTCTTTTTCCTGCTTCAATCTCTGCTGCCTGCTGACAAAAATCTGCCACAACAAACATCGGTGTCTGGTTCGGTCCAATATGATTGAACGCCCGTACCATCATGACATCTAATCCGTAAGCATCTGCATAGATTTTTCCAAGCATATTCTGGCATGCTTTCGTTGCCGCATAGATGTTGCCCGGTCTGCTGCAGTTATCTTCTTTGATCGGTGTCTCCTGTGGCAGAATATGTCCGTATTCCTCACCGGAACCGATCAGTAACATTCTTGCTTTGATACCGGATTCCCGAAATGCTTCTAATACATTCGAGCCGCCCTTGACGTTTACGTCGATCGTCAGCGCCGGATTCTTCCAGGAAACACTGACAGAGCTCTGTGCTGCTAAGTGAAAGATCCAGTCCGGCTGTTCTGCCTTAAAAAGTCCGGTAATGTCATCTTTTTTTAAAATGTCCAGATCACATACTTTGACATTCTCTGCCTCTATCTGCTCCTGCGGCATCTTTGTAACCGTAACTTCCATATGAAGTTCTTCTTTTAAATAACGCATCAGGTAAGCACCTACAAAGCCTGCTCCACCTATAATCAATGCTTTCATATTTTCGTCCCTATTAAATATTCTGGATTTTAATTTCTTCTTCTACAAGAGCCATATCGTTCTTTACCATACGCTCTACTAATTCCGGGAATGCGATCTCACGTTTCCAGCCAAGTGTTGTCTCTGCTTTTTTCGGATCTCCGATCAAAAGCTCTACCTCTGCCGGGCGGAAGAATTTTGGATTTACTTTGACTAAAACTTTTCCGGTTGCTTTGTCTTTTCCGATCTCGTCTACGCCGCTTCCTTCCCATGCGATCTCGATTCCTGCCTGTGCAAATGCTGTCTCTACAAATTCACGGACGGTTCGTGTCTCGTTGGTTGCGATCACATAATCATCTGCCTCTTCCTGCTGAAGCATTAACCACATTGCTCTGACGTAATCTTTTGAATGACCCCAGTCACGCTTTGCATCCATGTTTCCAAGCTCTAAATGATCCTGTACACCATGCTTGATTCTTGCTACTGCATCTGTGATCTTACGGGTTACAAATTCTTTTCCTCTTCTCTCACTCTCGTGGTTGAATAAGATTCCACTGCATGCATACAGTCCGTAACTCTCACGGTAGTTCTTTGTGATCCAGTGTCCGTAAAGTTTTGCTACTCCGTATGGACTTCTCGGATAGAACGGTGTGGTCTCTTTCTGTGGGATCTCCTGTACTTTTCCAAACATTTCGGAAGTAGATGCCTGATAGAAACGGCAGCTTGGTTTTACGGTACGGATCGCTTCTAACATATTGGTAACACCTAATGCATCAATCTCTGCTGTTCCGATCGGTGTATCCCAGGAAGTCGCAACAAATGACTGCGCTGCTAAGTTGTATACTTCATCTGCCTGAGAAATCTTCATTGCAGAAATCAATGAGATCGGGTCTGTCATATCTGCATAGATAAAGTTGATCTTATCTTTGATATGGTCTACATTTCCGTAATCTACGACACTCTTTCTTCTCATGATGCCGTATACATTGTAGCCCTTTTCTAATAACAGTTCTGCTAAGTATGAACCATCCTGTCCTGTGATTCCTGTAATTAATGCGTTTTTCATGTTTATTCTCCTTATTTTTCTTCCTTTGAAGCTTTTTACTTTTCGTATTTAGATATACTCATCACGATTGCAGATCTTTAAGTTTTCGAGTACCTTTTTGATATCTCCGGCACTGTTTTTGTTGCAGATCAGGGTTGCATCCTCTGTATCTACGATGATCAGGTCTTCGATTCCAACCGTGGCGATCAGCTTCTGACTTCCCTCTATAATATTATTCTTACTGTTTATGGTAATAATATTACCATTTACTACATTTCCGTTTTCGTTGGATTTTTTGATTCTTCCAACCGCTAACCAGGAGCCGACATCGTCCCATCCGAACACTCCCGGCAGGATATAGATATTGGATGCCTTTTCCATAATGCCATAGTCGATGGACTCTGACTGGAAAGTCGGGAAAATATTTTCAAGTACAATATCTTCTTCCGGTGTTCCGATGGCATCTTTGATCTTCATCAGTCCCTCATAGGTAGAACCCATATATTTTTTCAGATTATCCAAGATCGTGGAGATCTTCCAGACAAACATTCCACTGTTCCAGAGGTATTCCTCTGTTGCTAAGTATTCTTTTGCAACCTCTAAACTCGGTTTTTCTACAAAGCGTTCTACTTCATATGCCTGACCGTCTGTTTTATCAGAATTGAACTTGATGTAGCCGTAACCGGTCTCCGGATAGTCCGGGGTAATTCCGATCGTTACCAGATTGGCACCCTTTTCTGCTACTGCGCAACCTTCAGACAGTGTGTTGACAAACATGGTATTGTATTTGATCAGATGGTCTGATGGCAATACCATCATCAGTGCATCCTCATATTTTTTTGCTATGTGTATTGCTCCTAAACCGATACAAGGTGCCGTATTTCTTCCGATCGGTTCGCAGAGGATGTTCTCCTCCGGAATTCCCGGAAGCTGTTCTAATACGAGCGGTTTGTAATCTTTGTTTGTTGCAATATAGATATCTTCTAATTCTACCAGCGGACGGATTCTCTCTACCGTAAGCTGTATCATTGTCTTTCCATCATCTGTCAGAGATAAAAACTGTTTCGGCATGTGCTTTCTGCTTCTTGGCCAGAAACGTTCTCCTCTTCCTCCTGCCATGATCAAGGCTGTCTTTTTCATGCATCAGTCCTCCTGTTTGTATTTTTAGAATTATTTCTTTTTTGATCTTTTTAATAAGGATACCAGATTTATGCGGATCAGCATAAACAACGTAACGATATAACCTCTGATAAATTTCAAAAGCTGACGTTTGGATTCCCCGTACATCCGCTTGTTAAATGTGATCGGTGTCTCGCCTATATTTAATTTTTTTCCCTGCTCACGCTTATTGATCTTCATCCGCAGGATAACCTCCTGCAGCACATCGTAATTATTGCGTGTCAGTGTTACCGCTTTGATCTGCTTTGCATCATACATCCGGTAACTTGTGGAAATGTCTTTTGCCCGGATTCCCAGACAAAGACGCATGGTCGTATTGAGAATCTTTGACATGATATAGGAAGTCTTTGAGTCATTGGACACTCCGCCTTTCGTATATCTCGAACCTATGACAATGTCATAACCTCCTCTGTCAAACATTCTGCTGATATCTGCAATATTTTTCGGATTGTGAGAACCATCGGCATCTAACACTAACATTCGTTTTTTGGTTACATACTTGATACCGGTACGGAACGCTCCTGCATATCCCGGCTCTTCCTGCGGATAATACAGAGTATTATTTTTCTCACATACCTCCTTGGTGTTGTCTAATGGTTTCGCAGAATCAATTACTATGACTTCGTAATCGTCCTTTAATTTCTCCATCACTTTATGAATCTGTGGCAATAAAATTTTCAGATTCTCGGCTTCTTTATACGCCAATAACACCACGCTGGTCGACATAATTCTTCTCCATTTCTCCTTTTAATCTCTCATATATAAGTCTCTGGTGTAGACTTTTTCAAATACATCTTCTAACTCATCTGTAAAACGGTTTGCCACGATGACATCACATTCCTGCTTAAATGCATCTAAATCATGTGTCACACGGCTTCCGTAGAATTTCTCTTCGTTCAGTGTCGGCTCGTATACTACAACTTCTACACCTTTTGCTTTGATACGTTTCATAACACCCTGTATGGATGACTGGCGGAAGTTGTCGGAATTGGATTTCATGGTCAGACGGTATACACCGACTTTGACATCTGTTTTTTCCGGAAATCCTGCTTTTTCTAAAATTCTCTCTGCCACGAAATCTTTTCTGGTACGGTTGGCATCTACGATCGCCTCGATGATGTTCTCCGGCACGTCCTGATAATTTGCCAATAACTGTTTGGTGTCTTTTGGCAGACAGTATCCACCGTAACCAAAGGACGGATTGTTGTAATGAGAACCGATTCTTGGGTCAAGTCCCACACCGTCAATGATCTGTTTGGTATTGAGACCATGCACCTCTGCATAAGTATCTAACTCATTGAAAAAGCTTACGCGCAGTGCTAAATAAGTATTCGCAAATAATTTTACCGCCTCTGCCTCTGTCGTATCCGTAAACAGCATCGGAATGTCTTTTTTGATCGCACCTTCTGCGATTAAATCTGCGAATTTTCCTGCTGCCTTACAGAGTCTTTCATCATCCTGTGGTGCACCCACAATAATTCTGGACGGATAAAGGTTGTCATAAAGTGCCCGTCCTTCTCTTAAAAATTCCGGTGCAAAAATGATGTTCTCACAGTTGAATTTTGCACGCACATTTTTTGTATATCCTACCGGAACTGTAGATTTGATGACCATGATCGCATTTGGATTGATGTCCATAACGGTTTCAATGACCTGCTCTACGGAACTGGTATCAAAATAATTTTTCTTCTCATCATAATTTGTCGGTGTTGCTATCACTACAAACTCTGCATCTGTATACGCTTCTTTTGCATCCAGGGTTGCTGTCAGGGAAAGTTCTTTTTCCGCTAAATATTCTTCAATCTCCTTGTCTACGATCGGAGACTTCTTATTATTAATCATTGCCACTTTTTCCGGTATAATATCTACGGCATATACATCATTATGCTGTGCCAGTAATACGGAAATTGACAATCCCACATATCCTGTTCCTGCTACTGCAATCTTCATATTATTTTCCTCACATTACTATTTTTATCTATTTTACCTAGTGTGTTCATAATAACTAATTAATTGTAACACAAAATATTGGTAATGTCTAACAGTTCCTTACTTTGTCCTGACCTTTAAAATGTCAGAATAAGAACCGTAAGCCGTTGTATTGCCATTCTGTCTGTATGCACGGACTTTATATTGATAAGTTTTCTTAGATTTCAGTTTCTTATTCGTATAAGTTACCGTAGTACCTTTTTTGATGGTCGTTACCTTTTCCCACTTCTTTTTTGTGGAATTATAACGATATATCTGATATCCGTCTGCCCGCGTTGTCTTTTTCCATGTCAGCTTTACACTGTTTTTTGTTTTCTTTTTTGCAGTCAGAGCACTGACTTTTTTCGGCTTTGCTGCCGTATAAAGGACATCCGAATAGCTGCTGTATGAGGTCTTACCTCCTGTACTCCGGTATGCACGGATTTTATACTTATATGCCCTTGCCGCCTCACGTTTTTTATCGGTATAAGAACTCTTACCGGATGATACTGTCTTAAGTTTGACATATTTTTTCTTTGCAGGATCATATCGGTATATCTGATAATTCGTTGCTCCGGTCAGTTTGTTCCACTTGATCTGAACGGAATCTGTTTTTAATGTACCATTTTTTAACCCCTTTACCTTACCTAATTGAATCTTAAAAGAGGAACTCAAAGTGCCACTGTAATTTCCTTTAAATGTCACTTTTACGGTATAGGTTCCCGGCTCTTTTCTGCCGGAACTCCGGCTTATCGTATAATTTGCCGCCGAAATCACTTTTCCGGTTTTATCATATACCTTTACCGATGGTTCTTTCGTTTTTCCATCATAGGTATAGGAGTCATTTCCTAATACGATCTTATTCGGTGCTGAAATGTTGCTCTTACTCAAAGTGATATTACAATCCTTACATTTGGTGGTGATGCTTCCATCCGTGCCCTTCGATGCATCTGCCTTTGTAACGGAAGTTTCCTGATCCGTATGCAGGCAGGCAGTGGTCTTTGTAAATGCCTTGATCCTTGCACACATCGGAGTTGTGTTTGTATGCAGGTCATACCAGCCGGATGTGCTGCTCATTTTGAGCAGGCTCTGTCCTGCTGCCGTACTGCTCTTAAAGGAAATCCAGCCGCCATTTGTATAAGAAGTGTCTACAAAAATCGTCACTTCATTTCCCGACGGATTTTCTAACTGATATACCACGGAAAAAGTATGTCCCGGATATAAAATAATCTGTTTTTCTAATGGAATCGTATAATATCCTGCATATCCCGGCATTGTTCCGCTCTGAGTTGCTGCAAGTGTGCCGCTGGTCGGATTGCCTGCATCCGGGTCTTTATATATGGATAATTTGTATTTTACATTGGTATCATATATTCCTAACGATACTGCCGAAAGTATCTGTGGTGAGCTTCCATAAACTTTGAATATGTCACCCGCCATGCCATTGTTATTGATCTTGATCCTTGAGATTCCGTTTCCACCATCATACTGATAATTATAACTGTAATTATCCGCTCTTTCAAAATCAAATACAAATGCCTGAGAAGATATGGATGCATCTTCATAGGACATCCAGAAATATCCGTTTTCTCCCGAATCAGTTCCCCAACTGTTGCGGATCAGCCATGCACCGTCCTCTTTGGGGGTCTGATTGAAATGTTCTTTTGAAAAGGCATCATCCCAGCCGACAATGGTGACTGCATGACCGCTGCCTGTTCCACTTGGATTATAATATGAATTATAGGTTGCGTTTCGATAGCCGCCACTTTCCTGATATCCGATATTTACTGCCCCATATTGCATGACCATCTGTTTGATGGATTCCATATCACTCGAACTGATCCAGTATGCATTCTGCATATGTGCCCAATCCTGTCCATATGCCAGTGAATCCGGTAACTGTGCCGTTGTACTTAACGTATCATATGGCAGCGCACTTTCTAAAGCTGCTCCCTGCCAGCCGGCAAGTGCCCAGGTGGTAAACATGGAATTACCGCCCTGATTTGCAAAATCTTTTGTCAATGGCCTTGTTGCATCACCTTCTGTATTTCCAAGCGGGTCTGTCACATGGTGATAGAAAAAGTATGCAAGCTGATATTCTGATAAATCTAATGCATTGGTAGCATAGCCTTTTGTAATTAAGGATGCTTCTGCCGATGCTAAAGCCGCAAAGGACCAGCAGGTCTGATAACCGCCCTGTTTTCTGACAGTTCCGATCAGGCTTCTGGCATCATACTTTTCAGGAATGCCGGCACCATATGCCCGTACTCCTGCTTTTGACTGTGTTCCGGCTGTCTTTGGCAGCTCCAAGTCCACAAAATGATACCCCTCTCCCTGTTCTGCTGTCTGTTGACTGTTCTCTGCCTGTCCTGTTTCGTTCTCAGCATAAACAGTCTGGGGACACAATCCAATGATCATGGCTGTTATTAAAAATACTGCTGAAATCCTTTTTATCATATACGGCCCCTTGTCTGTTTAATATTTTTTCATGAGTCCTATTATTCTAAGCAGGTTGTATCCGTAACCCTGAGCTGCTGCCCAGCCTTTTCCTGTTGGATTATCCGGAATTCCCAACCACTCTACATACGGTGCACAGCCTCTTGCTACATATTTAAAACGCTCATCCACACAAGTCTGTTTTAACGGTTCTGTGCTTGCATAGGCCTTCAGGTGCTGTACCTGCGCACGGATTCCTGTTCTTACATCCGGAAATACATTTCCTGCAACTCCGCCACCGGTTGCTCCAAGTCCTCCAAAGTTACACTGTGTTGCCTGCACATCGCCACCAAACTGTAAAAATCCTGTTTCTAAGCAGATCTGTGCAAACAGTACTTCGGCACGCACTCCTTCGGCGGTTGCTTCTTCCACGACGATCTTACAAAATTCATCAATATTGGCTGCCCCTTTAGAAGCATAGATGTCTGCCGGGAATGTTTTTCCTGAGCTACGGTAATATGCTGCCATCTGTGCTGCATTTACGGTAGAGGCTCCCATGATCTTATAACCCATACTCAAAGTTGCTACGTCGGAATAGGAACCATAGTTTTTACCATTTCCCGATGTCTTGATCGCACGGATCTGATAGTAATAGGTTGTTCCTACGGAAGATACCTTACTATCCCTGTATTGTGTTCCGCTTACGGTTGCCACAACCTGATAACCACTGTTTTTTGCGGTACTTCTTTTAATCTGATACTGTGTTGCTCCGCTGACACCACACCATCTTACGAGTGCTTTATCGCCTTCTATGACTGCCATTGCACCCTGAACCTTCTTTAAGGTTTTTCCTGACTTCACACTGCTTAGAGAACTTTTGCCGCTTACTGTACCTGATAACTGATAAGCGCGCACTTTGTAATAGTAGGTTTTTCCCTCGGTACGATTGGTATCTGTATAGCTGGTTGCCGATGTACTTTTGATTTTTTTATAGGAACCGTTCTTTTTCGTACTCCGGTAAAGTTCGTATCGATTTGCTCCGTTCACTGCATTCCACTGAATCTCTAACTTGGTACTGGAAGCAGAACGAACAGAAGTAATACCTGATTTCTTTAATGCACGACAGGACTTAATTCCTGAAAAGGAACCATATCCTGTTCCGCTCTTCTGCTTTTTTATTGCCCGAACCTTATAATAGTAAGTCTTTCCGGCAGAACGCTTCTTATCCAGATAAGTGGCAGAGGATGTCTCTGCCACTTTCTGATAGTTACCATTTTTAGATGTGCTACGGTATATCTGATAACCGGATGCACCTTTTACGGTTTTTATCTGTAATTTTATCTGTGTACTGGTGTAAGAATACACCTTATTAATGGATGCAGTCTGAAGTGTACTTCCGGATACTACCTTTGAGTAGGAGCTGTATCCTTTTACACGTCCTGTCTTATTCACTGCACGCACCTTATAATAATAGCTTTTTCCTGTCTTAAGAGAACTGTCAGTATATTCTTTTCCCTTTACGGTAGCAACATAGCTGTAGGTACCATTCTTAGAGGTACTGCGATAGAGCTGATAATAGCTTGCACCAGTTACCTTGCCCCATTTTACTTTCAGCTTTTCTCCGCTATAGGATGTCACGGAACTAATCACGGGTGTCTTTAAATTTCTTGCACTCTTCTGACTGCTGTAGGTACTATAACTGTAAACTTTATCTGCTACTTTCTTCACTGCACGGACTTTATAATAATATTTCTTACCCTCTGTACGATTTTTATCTGTATAGGATAACGATGTTGTTTCTTTTATTTTCTTATAAGTGCCGTTTTTGCTTGTACTGCGGTATACCTGATAATATCCTGCACCTGTCACAGACTTCCATGCCACTTTCAGTTGTCCTGCTTTTACGGATTTTACATAACTGATGGTTGGCTGTTTCATGGAGACACCGGATACTGCATTGCCATATCCGCCATATCCCAGTGCATTCACCGGTTTTATTTTATAGGAATACTTCACTCCTGCTTGTGCAGTTGTATCTACAAAGTAATCTTTATCCCCTGTTGTTCCGATCTGCTGATAGCTTGCTGCTCCGGACTGTTTTCTCGTTACAGTATACTTTGTTGCACCAGCTGCTTTTTCCCATTTTACCGTAACGCCTCCGGAAGTTCTGGATTTTACATATAATGCTTTGACGTTTCCTAACGGCACTCCGGTTTTCACGTCACTGTAGTTACTATACTGATTTGCCGCTAAAATAGAACGGACTTTATAATAATAGGTCTTTCCTTCAATACGGTTCGGGTCTGAATATGTCTTACCGGTTACGGTTGCCACTTTCTTGTACCCGCCATCCTGACGTGTGCTTCGGTATACTTCATATCCCTGTGAATCATTGGCACGCCAGTTGATCCGAAGCACGTTTGCTCCTTTTGGACGTATGCTTGTAATAACCGGTGTTGTCGTATTTTTGCTAAGTCCATAATAGTTCGCGATTCCGGTTGCATCTGCAACACCGAATCTCCGTAATTTCTCATCACTGTTCAGATAGTTTGCATCTGAAGTATCTATGTATGCATGCTCAATTAAAATTGCCGGTATTCCGGCTAATTTACTTCTTCTGATCACGCCTAAATAATCTGCAAGGCTTCCGTCCGGATAAAGTGTATTGTCTTCGGAATTATGGATCTTTAATCCCTGACCATGCTCACCAATTCCAAGTTCTAAAATCTTATTTAAGATCTGCTGTGCAAGATCATGTCCTGTTGTTCCAAGATCTGAACGGTAATTCTGGTTCGGATAGAAAATTTCTGCACCGTTTCCACCGCCTGCGTTGATATGCATGCTGACATAGACATTTGCTCCAACGCTCTGTGCATACTCTACTCTTTTTGCATTACATTCTGTAGAAGTAACGGCTCCGCCTCCGTTTGCACATGCACCACTCTCACGCGTCATGTATACGGTTACTCCATTGTACCGACTGAGCTCTGCTTTACAGTACTGGGCAATCTTCAGTGTTAAATCTTCTTCTTCTAAACCATTTCTTCTTGCTCCGGCATGGGTGTCATCATGTCCCGGATCTAATACTACTACAATATTTTTAGCAGCACCCATTGCTGCAACGTCATCCATGCTGTTCGTTGCCGGTGTCTCTGCCTGTGCATTCCGGATCGCATCTCCAATGCTGTCTGCGGACTCTGTATTACCATTCTCATCCATGGTCACTACATCTACGTCTGCTGACGGTTCGTCCACTACTACGCTGTCCGGATTGGTCTCTACGGTTGTATTAACACCAAAGCGCATATCCATTCCGGCATCCTGAAACAGTAAGCTCTGCTCTGTTCCATTGATCTGATAGGTTACTCCAACCAGACGATAAGCTCCTGCCTCGGAACCTTCCGGGAACTCCATCGTAAACAGCATAGCATCCTGACTGATCGTAGATGCCTGTGCCTGATATGTCTTTCCGGTTGTCTCGTTTACATAGTCTAACACTGCACTTTCAATGACCGTGTTCTCATCTCCGATACTTAAAAGTACGTTCTGTGTTCCCGGCATCTCAACTGTCGGCTGATCGATGAGTGCATAATTCAACAGTGCGGTCTGCTCTGTCTTGTTCTCTGTGCTTCCTGCACTCTCTGCCTGTTCTGCTGCCTGGGTGTCCTTGACAACCTCTTTTTGCTTTGCAGCTTCTGATCGCTGGTCATTGTCCTGGTTTTCCACATCTTCACTCAGCTTCGCATCCTCAGCATCCTGTTTTGCGCTTTCCTGCGCAACAGGCTCTGATTTGGCTGCCACGGATGCTGCCTGCACATAAGGCATGTCCATGGTTCCAACCATGCAAAGACACAGAAATCCTGCTAAAAATCTCTTCATTCGCATTTTCCACTTCTCCTTTATAAGCTTTAAAATCTCTTATGCTATATTTTACTTTTTTTTACATAAAAAGTAAATATTATTAAGAAATTTGTAAGAAATTACCGTTGAGAGAAATTAGGCATATTGCACTGACATCAAAAAGGGCTGTTACTTCACGATCCCATCGTGAAGCAACAGCCTTTTCCTCACTATCTCATCTTAAATGATATTCATTTTATCTTCTAACTCCCACTTACGGTATCTCACTGTCCTGTATCCAGTCCGGCCGGTACAGCCATGCCCGTCCATTTTCTTTTGATGGTGCTTCACTCAGCATATATCTCTCAAATTCAGGAAGTATTGCATAGCAGCCATTGGCAATATATACATCCTCATGATCCAACAGTCCTTTTGGATATGCCTGAAATACAGAAAACTGCTGCAAATATGTATCTAAATCCAACACATAGTAGACTTCTTTTTTATTTTTGTTTTTATCCTGTGCATCAGTCTCCCGTTCTTCTAATACTTGTGCAATATTCTCTTCATTTATGCTTCCTATGAGTGTAGAAGAAAACAGATTATACAGCACAAGACCTGCTAACACAAAAGCTACCGCTAAATACTGTGGTCTCATTTTATGAATATCCCGTATCCCCATCAACATAAAGATGCAGACCGGATAAAAGACAATCGCGTAAACCCATGAATATCCTATTCCCACCCATAAAAACAGTGATAACAATGCCAGATTCATAACAACAACGGCATTGATCACCACATATTTCCAATATGTTTTTTGAGAAAATATCAGGATACTTCCCGATATCAGGCAGCAATAAAACATCCCTGTTTTGAAAAGTCCTATCGGAATCTCCTTAAAAAAGCTATTGACCTTAGAAAAGGATATGCCAAATACATCCTGTGAAATATATTGAAGTTTGTTTAAATCCTCATTCTGTTTCGGAGCAAAAATACCATTTACTAATAGTGTATACTCTTTCTCGCTCAAATCCAGTTCACTGCCATACTCTTCTTGATAATCAGGATAACCGTAACCCAATATCTGCTCTATGGAATTACGGTACTCTGACGCATCTGCCAGATAATCCTGTGAATGATATGTATACCGGTCAACAAAGAAAAGTCCACCCGAAACAACCATCACAATCAGTATGAGCATTCCATATCGCTTTAATCTCCCCCATACCTGACCAAGAATCATATAATTGATAAGAAACAGCAGAACTCCGATTGCCGTCCCGATTGCAAACACCCGAAAGCTCACCATGCTTCCTAAAATACAAAGACCTGCTCCTGCTATTGCAATCGAAAACTTCCTGCTCTCCTGCCGTATATAATAAAAAATCAGATATCCGCCTGCTGCACTCAGCAAGGCTGCTGTCCTGATATATCCCGGCATAATGTAACATTCATAGCCTAAAAAAATCTCAACCACGGCAGCGATGACAATCCCCATATAGCCTTTATTCTGCTTCATAGTCACATAACTGATTCCCCACAAAGCTAAAAACGCACAAAAGTAGTGGAATATTGTATACCATGGGCAGTGTGGCAGCACGGATACCAGCCCTTTCAGCAAATATCCAATCAATATATTACTGAAAAGAAGATGCGAAGATGCTTTTTGATTCGCAACACCATAAAGGATTGACTGCATCATAATATCTGCTTTTGATTGAAATCTGGGATAAAATAACAGCACTAATACAAATAGTACTATAATATTTAACAGCAATGCCTGCCACAGTTTCTTATTTTTTGAATAAAAGCCAATTATTTTATTCTTCATGTGCCTTATATCCTTTCCCCTCTCAGATATTTGCTAATCCAACATAAACATCTTACAATTTCCATCTTTTTCATCTCTTACTCAACCCAGTATCCGGGGATAATACTATAAACTCCATTTTTAAAAGGCTGCTGTTGAGAATTTATCTTCTTAGGATATGTACTATAGATAGAATACTTCTTCATATACTGATTAAAATCAATTGGCGAAACGACCTGATTCTCATCCCACTCAGCTTCTATGCTTTCCTTTACTTCCTTCTTCTCCATCACTCCATCCAGCATAGTGCCTTCAAAGATATAGTATAAAATGATTCCTATTAATCCCCAATACACCCACATATATCTGAGATTCGCTATATGGATGTTCTCTAAGCTTATCATCATATACATAACTGCCGGCAAAAAGACAAGCATTCCCATCCATGATTTTTCAACTGCATAAATAAAATACAGAATTATGTATAATACACCCGTTAACAGTAACGATATTGCTGAATGAACCACCGCTCTTTTTCTGTCCTTCCGAAACATAGATATGAGGGCTAATATCAACCACAGATAAAACATGCCATTTCTAAAAAGTCTCATAGAAATGTTGTGAAAAATTTCCGAGCACACCCCCCTGTGCATCTTCACATACTGACTTGAAATCACAGACACAAATTCAAGCACACTTTCCTCATCACTAAATATTCCCGAACGTATTTTTCTATAGGCTTTCTCGTCAATCTCCCTATATTTTCCTGACTCCAACCACGAATCAATATCCTGATACTCCGGTATTCCAAAAGCATATAGCTTTTCAACTGCCCCTTTATATTCCACTGTAGTACTCCAATGATCACGATGTGCATAGGAAGAGTAATCGACTGCCCAGAACATGATTGAGATTCCTAACATGATTCCAAGCGGAAGCAGTTTTTTCATCAATTTTTTTAAATCCGGGTTCATATCCTTTTTATAAAAACAGAAAAATAAAACCACGATCATCATAAAGGATGTTCCCAGAAAAATTTTCCAAGATACCAAAGAACCCAAAATACCAAGGAATTCTACTGCTAAGATTGTGGTCTTTTTGAAAGGTTTCTCTTTTGCCTGGTAAAGATACCACCATAGCATAAAAGAAGCCGCAGTGAGTACCGCTGCTGTTTTTATATATACCGGCATAATATAACATTCGTAGCCTATAAAAACAGCAACAATCATTGCTATCATATGTCCCACCGAATTGTCATTCCGACTTATGATAATATATGAAATCACAATCAGCGACACCAGTATCATAACGTAATGAAAGACAGTATACCATGCTATCTTAGGAGCGATCCCCATCAATATCATCAATATCTTTCCTAGCACAATATTGCTGAATATCAGATATGCACATGGCTTTCCGCTATCAGATACGCCATATAACATCGACTGCATCGCAATGTCTATTTCACAATCATATCGTGCATAAAAAAACAAAATCATGAAAAGCATAATCATGATATTCATCAGAATAGAATATCCTAATGTGCCTATTTTAAATTTAAGCTCTATCTTCGGTAATACCAATCTTTTTTCCGTCATTGTTCTATTTCTATTATTCCTCAATCAACCACTCTATAAACTCTCTTACCGCTCCATTTCCCCCCTGCAATTTGCATGGATAAGTGACTGTCGTAAGTACTTTGCTGACTGCATCTGCCGGAGCTCCCGTAATCCCCTGATTACAATTCACAAAATCTATTGCCGGCAAATCATTGTCATCATCACCAATATAAGCAATATTGGAAGCGTCAAAAGCCTCATGCCCCGCTTGCTGAGATTCCTGTATTAATTCCTCTATTTTAGCTACCTTATTCCCCACTCCCTGATAAACCTGTCTGATTTCAAGTTCTCTGGCTCTTTGGGCAACAATTTCACTTTTTCTTCCGGTAATAATCACCGGTTCAATACCATGCTGTTTTAAAAGCTCATGAATTGCATATCCGTCTTTTACATTAAATGCCTTCATGCACTCTCCCTCAGCACTAATATAGATTTTTCCATCTGTTAATGTGCCATCAACATCCATTACCAGTATCTTTATATTTTTTTTCATGATATCTCCTATTCAAAAATGTCGCTATACTGACTTGGTGTAAGGAAGTGAATATCCCTTAGTGATTCTAAACCCTTTGCATACTGCTTTAACATCTTTCGCATATTAATGGTAATCTGATCGTATTTTTCCTCAAATCTTTTTTCCTCAAACACGGTATTAAAGTAGTGTCCCTCTTCGCTTTGAGTATAACCATCAAATCCGGCAACTGCCATCTTATTGATGTTCAGCCTGCGCAACAAATTTAATAACATAATCATCGTATTATCAAATTCCTCATTATCACGCTCAATTAAACTTTCATAATTGACAACATAATCCGATTCAGCATATTGGTCTACATTAGACACTACAATGATTCGCTCATTTTTCCGCATATCTTTGAATTTATTATACCGCTTTGTACTTCCAAAAAACGCCATTCTGTTTTCACGCTCTACCAAATCTGTTACAAAATTAACGGAGATGACAAACGCATTATTTTTCTGGATATATTCCTTTATTTTTTCAGAATACTGTACAATTGATTTTCCCGGTAATAACAGTAATAACTTACGCCCCTGTAAGATTTCCAGTATTTTTTCTAAATCCTCTGTATCGTCTACTTTTGTATGATTATATTTCTGATACAATTCTTTAATATTGTCATAATCATATCTCTGTCTTGTTTCCGGATCAATCATTGATAAAATGTGTTTGATGTCTTTTGTCGCAAGTCTGAATTTTTCAGTCAGATAAATTACATTATTCGGATGCGAACGATAGATACCTGCCATAACAGATGGGATGGAATATCCCCACTCACATTTTTCTTTTATAGCACTCATGTGATCATCAATAATATCTAAGATCTCATCCGTATCATAAATCTTACCTTTTTTGCGTACCAAATAATCCACAATTAATTCCGTATTCAAATTTCCTGCACATTTTCCCATGCCATACAACGTACTGTCTATGATAATATTTCTTACTCCATTAGACAAAGAAATGACTTCCTGTGCCAGAGAGAAGGACAACTGAAAATTGTTATGAGAATGAAAATCTATACAAATCTCTTCGTCTAAATTCTTGTCAACCAATCCAAAAATGTGACGAATATCTTCCACATACATGGCACCATAAGTATCTACAATTCCAAAACCGTATGGTTTAATGGTATTGACCCAATCAATAATATCCAATAATTCCTTGTCTGTATATCCAATGGAATTGACACCCTGTACAAATAATTTGTAACCTTTTTCTTTCACAATATTAAGGCATCTGGTAATATCTTCTTTTGCCGCATAATAATTCTTTTTCGTGAATCCGACTCTGATTCCTTCAATAGACGTTCCATCATATTCTTCTAACGATTCAAAGTCAAACATCCCGTAATCCACAAAAGCGACATATTGGGTTCTGGGATTTGCTTCTTTGTTCACAAATGGTCTGATCTGTTCCACAGAAGTAAAAAAGGTACTGTTTCCCTTATACTCTACATTATGCCAGTCCCTTAAAAATCCCACTTCAACAAAATCAATTCCGGACTTGGATAAACGTTCTGATATATCCAAAATATCCTGATCCTCAAACTGACAGTCTATAATTCTTCCACCATCTCTTAGTGTACAATCTAACACATATATATTTCCATTCATCTCTATACCTCACTCTAAATTCATTTCTCAGTCCTATTCTCCATACGACTTTGAATAATTTTCGTAACTCTCTCTAAGTCATTCTTGGTATCTACAGAAAGCGATTCCGAATCTATCTTTGTATAATAAATCGGAACATTATTTTCTAAAAATCTCAAATGATCAATGTCTTCTATCTTTTCTAATACGCCCATTGGAGTATTTACAAAAAAGTCTAATGCTTTTTTATTAAAGCATTCGATTCCTATGGCTTTTTTATACTTAAACTCTAAAGACCCTTTCGTACTTGGAATCGGATTTCTGGACTGATAAAGACACTGATTCTCTTTTCCTAATACAATTTTTACATTTGAAAGGTCTATCACTTCTGCCGGGTCTTTTAACTCCCGGTACACACTTCCAAAATAAGCTTCCTCTGACACAGCTTTCGGTATTGCATTGACAGCCGCTCTGATGTTTTCCGGATTAATCAGTGGCTCATCACCATTAATGCTGACATAATAATCTGCCTGAATTTGTTCCGTAACTTCCCAGATTCTATGAATATGATTTGGTGTATCCGGACTGGTCATGACAAACGGAATCTGATTTTCCTTACACACTGCCGCGATTCTATCATCATCTGTCGCAACCATAACCTCTTGAAATTCTTCTACTGCCTTTGCCTGCTGGTATACCCACCAAATCATTGGATGCCCGCAAATGTCCACAATTGGTTTTCCCGGTAATCTTGATGATGCATATCTTGCCGGTATTACTCCTATAACTTTCATAGTTACCTCCTTCACTTGCCTATTCCATCATAGGCATCTGATATATTTACTTAGTATACTGACGTTCTCTTTTTAATAAAATCAGCAAAAGTGCTCCAAAAATCAATTCCCATATCACTAATGCCAGAAACCTTAAGCCCAGATTGTTCCTTACCATATGTAAAGAACCTGTTACAGCAACCATAACTGCTGCGATTGTCAACGAGAACACATTATCTATTACTTTTTTGCGTATTACTACATTTAATACAATGCAATGAAAAATTACTAATGCCGCATAGGAAACCACGGTGGAAACAGCCGCAAACTCATACCCCCAAATTGGAAGTCCATAGAGATTTAAAAGAATATTGACTACCGCAGCCATTACCGTTCCAGAAGATATCCATGCTGTTTTCTTACAGTAAAACTCTACATTTACATAAAGCTGATACACAAAAGTGAAATATGTGGAAAGGCAGACCCACATTACTAAATCAATACCTCCCCAATAATCTCTGCCTGCAATAATTTTAATAATCTCCGGTGATACTCCCGTAACACCTATCGCTACAATGGTAAATCCTACTAAAAATATCCGTGCATGGCGTTTTACAATAGCGTCTTCATTTTCTTCTAATCTTCGATACAACAATGGATTCCAAACGTTGTACGCTCCCTCGGTTACTACATGCATCATTAATCCCACATTGTAGGTCAAGGAATATACTCCACTTGCAGCATTACTAATCATACCCTGAATCATAACACGATCCGAATTGGATAATATTAAATGCGACAAATTATGCGGAATCAATGGGACACTGAATTTTAACGCATATTTGATATGTTCCCATTTCCATAAAGTCTTTCCTTTTTTAAAATAAGAGACCATAATCACAATGGCAATGAGCAATGTTGGAACGGTTGCACCTACGATACGTCCCAAAAAACGATTATCTGAAAATATTGATAGTACCAATATCACAGACAATACCAGATTTCCTCCGGCAACCGCCATATTCATAATAAGATTTTTCTTATATTCTAAAGAAAAAATATACTCTACTGACTTATAGTTGACAACAAAATACACAAAACTATAAATTAGTAAAATGTTCATTTCTAAGTGATTCATCGCCAGCAGACGTTCTGCCAGTCCATGACACATATTAAAAATAAAGATGACAACTGCTGTCCATATCATAGAAAAACAGATTGCTGCCGAATGAAATTTTTCTTTTTCATCCTTAAACTCCAGCATCGCTTTTCCCACGCATCCACGAAAATCCAAACTGAGAATAATGGTAAAGATCTGGACATAGGTTGTAAATACACTGACCCTTCCATAAACCGTTGTATCTAATATTCTTGTAAAAATCGGTATACTGATTAAATCAACTGCTCGTATCAGAATCGAACCTATCATAGAGAGTGATGCATTTTTTAATACATTACTGTTTTGAATAAATTGTTTGATTTTCTGCATCCTTTTACCTCATTGCTCTATAACTTCATTTTGTATGTTTTATCCGCCGTATCAATATATAAATACAGCGTTACATCTTCAAAATCTGATGGAAGCTTTATTTTCCCGTAAAACTTGGAATACTTTCCATGATATTTATCCTGATCTAAAAACAGAGGATTCTCGGTTTGTGTTCCGTAAGCCAGTTTCTCTTCTCCCGTCTGATTATTGACTGCTTTTATATAAATATTTTGCGAATATGAATCTACTCCCTCTAAAAAAGCATACCCGCTTACTTTTAGAGTGTTTTTCTTCGTCTTCTTCACTGAAATCTCAGATTTAATTTTTGCATTTTCAACTACTTTTTCTTCATCCCATGGTGCTTCTATCGGTCCCTCATTAAATCGGTATACATAACTCCCATCCACTTTCTTTACCAGAGAATAATACGCTTCAGGGTTATAGTTCTCCTGTATATATTTGCATACCATGTCTATATGCCCCTTAAATTTTTCCGAAATCTCATAGTAAAGAACATCGCTATTCGTGATTTCCCGCATCGGATTCTTAATATCATATTTTTCAAAAATATCTCGGACATACGGATAGGTGGTATTTCCACTCATATCTAAAATGTTGTGATAAAATCCTCTTTCATAAGTTTGAAACACCGTAAAACATTTCAGGTTCACCGCCCGATCCTGTGTCTCCTTTAAATACAAATGCTTCTCATCATCCGAACTCAGTGCCAGTCTCTTATAATTTTTTGCATAGAACTCCTTGCGGCTCTTTACATATCCAATAGAATCCCTTCCAAAATAGTCAGAGGACGAAATATAGTCATATTTTACCGACACACTCAAAAGAATAATACATGTCAGAACCATACCGGCATTCCAACGTTTTCTTTTTGACTGTAATCCCGGCTCTCTGTTCCAATATAATAAAATAATGCCTGCCGCAAAAAACACAAGGTCATTCGTATGTTCCTGAATACGTCCTAAATAGTACATATAAAGATAACACAGCATCGTAAATGCCGACACAATAAGTGCTCTTTTTGCACCTTCTTTAGAACTTATCATTGATAATGCAATGCATCCTAACAAAAAGAAAAAGAGCATGGAACAACTTACCGTCGCATTCTTCCTAAAAGCTCTCAGCCCCTTTATTAACAATCCGAAAACGCCTTCTTCTTCCTGTACGGTATAAATGCTTTTTACATTCTTGTAAAATTTTTCTGTGATTCTTTCTGTATCTAACAGATTATGATACTTAAGAATGAAATCATAATCGTTCTGACTGATGCCCAGTTCTTCGTATTGCTCCTGATATTCCTCATAATCTGCCATCGGAAAATCTAATACATTTGCTCTCGCTGTATTAAATTCCTTGTATCTGCTCCATTCACTGTCATGAAATTCAGCATAGGTATGTGCCTTGATGCCTGTTACGACTCCCATAAATGCCAGAGTAATTGCTGAAAACACTAGAATCTCTTTCCATATCTTTCGTTGTTCTTTATAAGAACGGATACAAAAAATAATGAATGCCGCAAAAAACACCGCTATAATCAGATTAAAAACTGCCCCACGGATTAATATTCCTGATACAATCAGCAACATACCGCATAGATAGCTTCCAAACTTTTTCTGCCATGCATCGATTGCATAAAAAATCAATAACAACCCGGCAATAATCTCGATTCCTGCTACTTTTGTAAAGGTACAACGTATGTAGAAAGAATAGCCTGACCAGCACAGTAAAACAAAACAAAGTCCTCTGTATCGCTTTCCATGATTGTGTTGAAACAGCACATAGGTAATGGCTACAAATGACAGGAACATCCCCACAAAATACACAATCCAGTACCACGGCAAAGAAACCCATTGTAACAGAAACACCATGAATTTTCCCATAATCGGACTGGAATACAACAGATATGGACTATATTTACCGTTATATGCCCCATACAAAATCATAGACATATCAAAATCATCCGGTTTGTCCGTTGGCTCAAACAAAAGTAATAGAACAATCAGAACCAGCAGGTTCAAAAGGACTGACTGGCATAGCTCTGTTTCGATTATTCTTTTTACCTTTCCTTGAATTCCACTTTTCTTAGTGCTTTGCATAGGTGTCCTCATAGTTATTTGTTTCTTACAATTCTACAATCGGAATCTCCTCCATGTGAATCTGTTTCAAATGATTCTGTACTGTTTCTAATGTGTCATACATTAAATATGTGTTTTGCTCCACACACTCTTTATGGAGTCCCTTCATATATAAAATCTTAATATCATTTTCTACACTGTCTAAATAAAATAAAGTTGCTGAAAAGGACGCAAAAACCAATGCCTTTCCGCGTATATAATGCAGCAATGCCTCTGCCGGAACTGATGCTGCTACATTCTGAATTTCCATATCCGGTGCAAACTCATATTCTATCGTATCACGCGGATGCTTCTTAACCAGAATATTTTTATAACGACAGTTCATATATTCCTGAATCTTTTCCACATATTTTTTTTCTTCCGATGTAAAACTCTTAATCGTTGCCGTAAACAAAACAGCTTCCAGCTTTTCAAAATCTACCGTCGCTATTTCAGGATATACTTTCTCAATCAGAGCATCCAACAGTTCCTTATCTGTATTCGTATAATCAAATAATTGATGAAGGGATGCATAATCGCGGTAAATCATATACTCCGGATGGCTACAGAACTTCTCACAATATTTTGTAGTCTTCAGCGGATAGCGATGTCCTACATTAGAATATCCCAGTTTTGCCATAAGATAACCCTGCCAGTCATATAGATTTGTAATATTTCTGACAAGATTCCTATTGGTTCTCTCTACATAATCTCCCACGCCATCTTCCAAAACAACAACAGACTTTTCCGCACCAAGTGCCAGACACGCACCGGATACAAATCCCACATCCGTCATAACCACAATTTTCTTATATTCATCAATATTCACATACTGATTCAAAAGTTTCTTACAATATGAAACACGACGTCCCGTGATTGCATGTCCGAACATTTTCATAAAAATGCCTATTTTTTTACTTAACGGCATATGAACATACTCGGTCTCGTCACTATAAACCTGTTCAAAAATCCCTACCCGTTTGCAGTATGCACTCATGTATTCTCCCTTTCCTTCATTAGGTAGACAAAGTGCATCCCACTTCATATCTTTACCATATGTACAGTAATACCACAAAAACTGATATAAATTATGTGGATCATATACTAATATAAGTCCCTTGCTTTCCAAAATTTTACCTACTTTCCCTATCAAATATTCCCTGACTAATCACTATACTTCACAGAAAAAAATTCTCTGAAATTATACGGATTATCTTCTGTATCGACCGGTAATTGTTCTGCTACCCTGCATAATTCTGCATAGTCCATACCCTTTTGATCAATACTGCTGTACGCAAGCATTAAACGTAACGGATCCACTTTCTTTTCCAAACAGCATTTATAGATATACTTCAGATAGCCTGAATGAAAACCTGAAAATCCACACATTAAGTCTAATGGATGCTGCAATTCCCTACTTACAATATTCCTTAAAGAAGAATATCCATACTCTAATAATCTCGGAATATCCATAGACATTTCATATCCCATTTTTACCAATGCCATAACTAACATCTCTGTCGAAGCATTGCCCGAACTTCTACCCAGTCCCTGAAACGAGCAATCCACCAGTTCAAACCCTTTTTTCACACAATACAGGCTGTTTGAAACTGCAAGCCCTAAATTGTTATGTCCATGAAAGCCAAGTCCGATCTGTGTTTTACGTCTGACCGCATCATAGTATTCTCCAATTTCCTCCGGCAGCATGCAACCTGCGGAATCCACAATATAAACATATTCCGCACCATAGCGTTCAACTTCCTGACTGTTTTTTGCAAATTCCTCCGGTGAAACAATATAGCTTTTCATAAAATTCACCATCACGGTAAGTCCAAGTCGTCTGGCTTCTTCGATATAATCTTTTGCAAGTTGGGGCTGATCTGCATTTACTCCGATACGGACAAAAGATACTCCCCACTCTTTTGCATTTCTTAAATCTTCAATTCGTGCTATTCCCGGAATACAGAAAAATCCCAACTTCGCATTTTTCACTGTTTTCAATGCTGCCTGCATATACTCCTCGTCCGAATGAAGTGATATCCCATGTTCCGGCGAACTTGCATGTAATCCCTGTCCATGACCAATCTCAATGTATTGAAATCCTAACTTTTCAGATTTTTCTGCAATATTGGCTACATCGTCACAGGTAAATTTAAAATCTACTGCATAACTTCCATCTCTAATTGTTGTATCAAGCAATTTCATTTATCTTTTCCATTACCCTTTCAATGATATATTGTATATCTTCCGCATCATATCTTTGATCTACCGGAAGAAATACTGCATGATTTGCTAATGACAACTCAAATTCATTGCCATGTTCCATCAAATTGCTGCCTCCCCAAAGTGTCGGCACATATATTTTTTCCTGCACAAGTCCCGCTTTTATTCCACTGCCTTTTTCTCCTATATAAAACGGATACATATATGGTGCAGACATCGGAGCAATCTGTATCTGATTCAAACTTCCCAATGCCTTTTCATATAATTTGCAGTTTTCCATTCTAATCTTCTTTACTCTGTCATAATCCACATTCTGAAGCAGTCCCCGGGACAGAACTGACATTGCACCATAATGTTGTGCAATATAAGAATCAGCCGCCTTTTTTTCAGAATAGCAAATATTCGTACCTTCCTCATAACACGTCACCAAATATGACGCATAGCTATGAGCATATGTCTCTTCCCGAATTGCATCTGAATCTGCCGCTGATATCATATATGCCCCATCTGGCACACCAAAAAATTTTTTCGCTGAATATATGTTATATACATTCTCCTGTTTCATCGGGTCACTAAAAAAAGAATGGCAATTATCAATCATTGTCAGACATTGCTGACTATAATCTTCTGCCATTTTTGACCACTCCTGACCCATGACCCCAAAATAATTCACCAGATAAACTGCCTCTTTTTCACTCTGTACTGACAGTTTCTCCGGTAACAGGTCTCTTCCGATATGATAATAGGAAACCTCAATTCCATGCTTTTCTATCTCGCTGCATACATTTGGACATAAATAGTAAGGAACATGAATCTTACAGATATCTAAATGTTCCAGTAATTGTGCAACTGCTGCTTTCGCACAGTTAAAACGCACCATATGATCTTCATATTCATAATAATACTCTTGCCCCGGATTCAACTCCAATGGCAAAAATCCACCATATTCTTTATTCTTTCTATTCATAATCTTTCTTTATATCCTCTGCATTTATGACTTCTTTAATAACAAACTGTGGTGCTCTGTTTAACGAAATATAAATTCGTCCAACATATTCACCAATCAATCCTAAAAACATAAACAAAACACCAAATAAGAATAGCATAACTGCCATCATGGAACTATATCCTGCTAAAATTGCCGGATTTAAAATCTTCCTTATCACAATTACAATTCCCATGATGAATCCCAATAGTGATGTAAAAATTCCAACAAATGTAAATGTACGCAATGGTTTCACCGAAAATGAAGTAAAGCCATTCAGCCAAAGTGCCATTAATCTCTTCAGACTGTATCCGGATTGTCCCTCCAACCGTTCTCTATGATCCACTTCCACATTACATACATTCTGTGTTGTGCGCATCATCAGCCCACCTAAATACGGATATGAATTCGGATACTTCAGCATCTCATCCACTACATATCTGCGAAGCACCCAATAGGTCGTCAATACAATTCCTTTCGGCTTATCAATCAACCATGTTGCCATATTTTCATTCATAATTGTTCCAAAACGACGGAATATGGAGCGTTTTTCACGTTGTGTGTACTTGGCTTCTACTACGTCATATCCCTCCGCAATTTTGGCAAATAACTTTGGTAACTCTTCAAACGGAGTCTGACCATCGTCATCTCCGCAAACCACATAATCGCCTTTCGCAATACTCATACCCGCCATAACCGCAGACGGCTGTCCAAAATTTCTTGCAAGATTGACACCTTTAATATGGGAATCTGCTTTTGCAAGCTCTGCTATTTTCTGAAATGTCGTGCCGTTCGGTGAACAGTCGTTAACCAAGATAATCTCATAATCATACTCCGACATCTGTACATTCATCGTTTCCGTAATCTCATTTACTACAAATTCAATCGTATTCGTTGAATTATAACAAGGTATTACAAAGCTAATACTTTCTTTTGTATTCATTTTCTATGCTCCCGCTTCTTCAAATGTCACATATACATTCTTCAGAATATTCTCTAATTCCTGATTTAACTCTTTGATATTGGTACCGCAAATCGAAAAATGTCCCGGACGCAGCGCACCACATTCCGGTACTTCTAACACATCCCCCGGCTTGATATTCAAAATGTAGTCCATCATGTTCTTGTGATTCTTCAAATAATCTATACCATGAATCTCCTTGACTTTTCCTGTTCCAAAATCAAAGAAACGCATAATAACACAGTTGTCCTTTGGCAATACAAGATTTTTCAATGCTGTCTCATCTACCGGTTCATTCAAGGCTGAACGGATGAGATAGTCATAGTTATCCACACCCGACATAAACGGAACAATCTTCGCAGACAAATTACTTCCGCCACCTCTCGCTGCCATCTCAAGCAGATAGAAGTTGCCCTTGTCAAACTTATATTCCGTATGTGTCAAACCAAAAGGAAGCTGTGTCTTTTCTATCAGTTCATGATTAAGTCTTTTTAATTCTTCATAGTCATACTCCGGATGGTCATAAGTATACACCTGCATTTTTGATACATTTGCATTGTTCTCATACATTTCTTTTACGGAAATGCAAAGTGGATAATGATGTCCATTGACCACTAATCCGTCAATTGTAAATTCTGCTCCTCCGATATATTCCTCGGCAAGAATCTCTTTTCTTCTATTAGAAAATGATACCGTATCCTGATAACATTTCTCTAACTGTTCTACACTCTCAATGGTATGTACTCCGCGTGCGGACTGGCTGTCAATTGGTTTAATAATAATCTTTTTGTGCTTTTCTAACATTCCACGCACATCGTCCTTTGTCCGGCATAACTTGAAATCCGGGATTCTGACACCGTTCTCTTTACAAAACTGACGCATCTTAGACTTATCCGTAAAAATGTCTGCCTTATCAACTCCGATTCCACGAAGTCCTAACTGCTCATTAATATATGCCACCGTCGGAATTGCAATATCACTCTGATCGGACAATACCGCATCCGGCTGATATTTCTTTGCAATCTCAAGATTTTTTTCTTTATCCAGTACATCTGCTACTTCGCAGGCATCCGCATATGGAAACGCAGGTGAATCTTCATACAAATTAGAACATATTACATAATGTCCCATGCTTTTCGCTTTTTTGACTAATTCTACCTGCCAGTTGCCACCCGCTACTACCATAATTTTCTTCATATTTTCACACTCTTCCTATTATCACACTTCTAACCATTATATAGAAGTCTGCACGTTCTGTCAAATTTCTACACACCAAATAAACCGAAAACAGCGTGTGCTTTATACACAGGATTGCTTAGGCATTTAATATCTTTTCTACTGTATCTACAACTTTCTGTGCATCTTCGCTGGTCATGTCTGCGTAAAGCGGCAGGCGAAGTACACGTTTTCCATAATCCTCTGTTACAGGACAATCCTCCGGATGATATCCCAGTTTCAGTCCCATCGGTGCTGAATGTAATGGAACATAACAGATATATGCCATGATTTCCTGTTTTTTCAATTCCATCACAAGATTTGTTCTTATTTCTTCTGTAGGAAGCACAATATTGTACATATGTGCATTATGTTCTACATCATCCGGGACAAACTGGCGAACCAGCTTCCCTGCATTTTCCAAGTCAATTAATTGTTCATGATATATGTTCCAGACATTCATTCGTTTTGCCATAATTTCATCATAGCGTTCCATCTGTGCAGATAAAATCGCCGCTAAAACGTCAGACGGCAGGAAAGAAGAGCCGATATCGTGCCATGTATATTTATCAACACATCCGCGCAATACCTGTCTCCGGTTAGTTCCTTTCTCACGAATAATTTCTGCCCTATCCATATATTTTTCCTGATTAATTACAATAGCTCCGCCTTCTCCCATTGCATAGTTCTTCGTCTCGTGGAAGCTATAGCATCCGAATTCCGTTAAAGTTCCGGCATATTTTCCTTTATAGGTAGAGCCTACTGCCTGTGCCGCATCTTCAATCACAAAAAGTCCATGTCGATTGGCAATGTCATTAATCTTGTCCATTTCGCATGGGATTCCGGCATAATCTACGGCATAAATCGCTTTTGTATTCTTTGTAATCTTATCTTCTATCAAACTCTCATCGATATTCATTGTGTCCTTACGGATATCACAAAAAACAGGCTTTGCACCCCGTAACAGGAATGCATTGACTGTTGATGAAAAAGTAAATGATGGAACAATAATCTCATCTCCCGGCTCCAATTCAATTAAAATGGATGCCATTTCTAATGCTGTTGTTCCTGATGTGGTAAGTAACATGTTTTGAATTCCAAAACGTTCTTTGAACTGTTCATAAACTTTGGAGGTATATTTTCCATCTCCTGATAAGATACTGTTTTCCATTGCATCTATTACATTTTTCTTTTCTAATTCTGTTATACTAGCTTTATTAAAACGAATCATGACTTCTCCTTACATTTATACTTCATTTCATTATATAAAATCTTGTACTTTCCGTCAAGTTTCTGCTATTTAAACCTTATTTCTGTTAAACCCCCGAATATCTTCCACCATTCGTGCTTGGATCAGCAAGTCATCATACATATTCATCCGCAATGTGTCATTTCCAAATGCCTCTGCAAATTTCTCAATGGAATGTGCAAAATGTGCGTCTTCCGGCAACTCAATCTGCTGTTTTCCCTCGTTTGTCTCTAACTCTAAGATTGGTGTATATCCCGGAGGTGCCGTAAAAATACGGTTGGTAAAGGCCTTTCCCTTATTTCCCCATACTTCTAAACAACACTGGTAATAACTGTCCATGCTAAAAGAACCTTGAAGTACATCACCCTCTTCATTAGAATATGTTGCACTTCCATACATGTCTACTTCATAGCCTTCTAATCCATTCAAAGTTGCCGTATCTACTTTCACCGTGCTTCCAAGCATCAGTCTCGCCAATTTGGTCACATAGCCTGCTGCATCTAAAAGTGCTCCGCCTCCTAATGCTTTATTATACCGGAAATCGTTCGCTGCACGAAGCGGGAATCCAAAGGAAGCCTTCATCAAACGGATATCGCCCACCAAGCCTTCCTTTAACAATTTCTGAATTTCTGCAATCTGTGCGTGATACTGGAACATATAATTTTCCTGCAACACAAGATTTCGTTCCCTTGCAAGTTCTACCAGTTCGCTCGTTTGTTCATAACTGATCGTAGACGGTTTTTCCACAAATACATGTTTTCCATGTTCTAATGCTGCTTTTGCATAAGGAAAATGCAACGCCGGTGGCAACGGAATATAAACGGCATCAATATTTTCATCCTCAATGATTGCCTGAAAATTCTCTGCACTCTTAATTCCAAACTCTTTTTCAAACTGCTCTAATTTTGATTTATCATACTCTTCTGCAATACAGACACATTCAAAGTCCTTATTCTCCATCAATGCCGGCAAAAATCTGCGGAATGCAATTTCTGCACAGCCCAGTATTCCTATTTTTATCATATCTTATTGTTCCTTTCTCTATTTCCTATATTATGTATTTTTCATCCATATATATTTCTTTAAGACTATTCAACTTCGCCTGCCTGGTTCTAAAGGCTTCTGTAATAATTGGGTTCAATTGTTTAAAAGTAATTTCTGTTCCTTTTTCTTTGCCAGATACAGTGAACGAATTTCTCCTAAACTCTCATCTTCTTCATGATATGTATAAATATTCTCTCCTTCTTTTAGTTCAAAACGGTTGAACCATTCGTATGCATCCAAAAAATATTCTCTATACTCTTTCTCATCTGTAACAAATTCTTCTGTTTGATAAACTTCTATTTGATTCTTCTCGACTAATTGCTTAACCGCAATAGATTTTCTCAATTCTACTTCGTATACATAATGGTGCATAACCGGCTGTATATTTAAGTCTTCCATCATTTTGAGAAAAATCTCTGCTTTCTCATCATTGTGCGTACTCTTTATAAAAAAATCTGCATCTATCACTGCTTTTCTTTTTGCATTTTCCATATAACCTCATCCCTTAAAATCAATTCCCTTCTCCTCACTCATCTCTTTATCTAAATGAAAAACTTTTCTAAGATACTCTATCTGCTTTTCACTTATGAGTTCCTCTTCTTCCAAACGCCGAATTTTATTCTGAATATTTGAAATTGACCAACTTTCCGCTTTCTTGTTCAAACGTGTATATTGTTTCTCTTTAATTGCTCGTTCCAGTTCTTCACTGCCTTCATATAAAAAAAACTCATCCCGTGATTTTTCTAAAATATATCCAAGTTCTATGAACCGATACACAATCGCTTTATATGGCACACAAAAGAAATTCATTAAATACGCTATTAGTTCCATCATCATATTGACTTCCATCTGTGTTCCTTTATAGTGATACTCGTCTAATTTATTACTAATTTCCTCTCTCGTAATATCTTCCGGCATTAATAATTCCGCTGCAAATCTGCCAACTAATACTTCTGTATCGTAATCATTTTGTGGATAATATTTTTTAATATGCTTATCCACTTCCCAGACATGTCCTAACTCATGTGCGGCTGTCCATACCTGTTCCTGAACTGTCTTTGATGTATTAATAAATACAAACTGCTGCATTTCATAACTTACCGGTTTTACAATATGGCATCCTTCTATGCTATCTTCTAAAGAATAGTATAATACAGTACACTCTTTTTCTAAAATATCAAAAACATCATCTCTGATAATTTGATTAAGAATTTCTTTTTCCTTTCTCTTATTGTCTACAAACTCCCTAATACAAGCTACTGTTGTCTCATCAATTTTCATTCTTTTCACCATGATAAAAGACCATCCTGTCTCAGATGGTCTTTTATTCCCCTATCTCTGCAAGTGCTTCCTGTACATCACAATATAAATCCAATATATCTAAAATCAACTTTTTATCCTCAGACTTATCAAAACTCCCCCTGCATTCTATACACCCTGCCTGTTCATATTCTGCCTCATCTCTTGCTACATACAATTCATCTATAGAATCTAATCCAAAAAAAACACGGATATCCTCTTTTTCCTGATTGTCTAATATAAGGCGGGCATCCATAATTTTATAAGCCTCAAATTCCGTATATCCTAACTTTTTTCCAAATTGCTCTGCTGATATACCCCGTTGACTTAAAAGATATTTCACATTATTTCCAAAAACTCTATTTTTTTCCCTCATGTTGCTCCTCCTACTATCTTTTAGCCTGCTATCAGTATATGCAAACTTTATAATATCTACACTACTTACTAAGTATATCCTAATTATCATAGCTTTTCAACAGATTTTGCCACATTCTCATACTCTATGATGATACAACTATATATCCAGCAACGACAACAGGTTCCGCAACTGTATATTCAGACAGTTATTAATCTGCACCATCCGATTTAAGGTTGCGTAATCGACCCAGAAGTATCCCTCCGGCAATACACCGGTTTCTTCTTTTTCAACTTCAATGATGACATTCTGATTCTGCTCATGATAGAATCGTCCGCCCTCTTCTGATAATAAAACATTCTTTTTAATACCTTGCTGCTCTTCTAACTTTGTAAAAAAGAACTCTTCTAGTTCATTCTTTCGATTACTCTTGTTAGATGGCTCCATCTGCACGGTTGGTCCTAATTCTATAAAATCATGACAGCCCACTTCCGGTTTTGCATGTACTAAGAACTTTCTTACCCCATTCTCTACACAGGTAAACAATCCAAAGACAGCAATTCCAATAGCTTCAAACAATGGCTGTGTCCACTGTTTGACTTCCCGGCCTTCCATTTCAATATCACAGTAAACCACTTTAAAATCATAATCATGCTTACAGTGAATCTCATTCTCTGTAAATTCCCAGTCTTTTAACTCATGCAAGGGTACCAGTCTCGTTTCTCCCTCTGCAAACATTTTATAATTGTTGATATAGCGATATAAGATTGGAATCAAATTTTCTCTTGACGGCTCAAACATGGAAGAATATAGTGCCTCATCTTTAAAGCAGGCGCGGATCTCTGCTTTTTCTGAAGCTGTCAGCTGCTCTGTGGAATATGGAATACAGGAAAGCACGGTCCGCGTATCCATATTGACAAGATTATCAATCTTCATCAATTCCTTGATCTGCCCTAATGTCATCCACTTATGACTTGGCAGTACTTCAACCTCTACATCTTCTCCCAATTCTACTAAAATATTTCGATTCCGCTTTTTATAAAATCTGGATGACTGTTCCGATTGTATCTGATCTACTATAATATGATACTGTTCTGCATTCATAAAATAGTCTAAATATGGTGGCTTGGCTCCTCCGTGTTTTTGTGTAAAATTGCTCTTTGTCGCCTGAATAGTAGGGGATATCTGTATTTTATTGATATTTCCCGGTTCTATTTTTGCCTGCATAAGAAAATGAAGAACCCCGTCTATTTTTTTACACAAAATACCCAAATAACCAATCTCATTCTGGATAATGATCGGCTGTTCTATTATGACTTTTCCTTCTTCGATTCTTTGATATCCACAAACGGAAAAAAAGCTGTGATTCCTGTTACAGATACAGCCTTCCTCCTCATTGTAATACCAAAAACCATCCTTTTCAAAATCAGTCTTATCAATACGAACCTTTACGGTTGCATTTCTCTGTTCAACCCACTCTAATATTTCTTTTGTGGGATTAACTGAACTGTCTGATGCCGCCCATGATCTTACGATATCTACAACTATATTCATTTATTTTTCCTCCGGTACTCTTAACAGATACTGCCCGTACTCTGTCTTGCGAAGCGGTTCTGCAAGGCGATATAACTGCTGTTTATTGATATAACCTCTACGGTATGCAATCTCTTCAATACTGGACACATAGTATCCCTGACGTTTCTGCATAATTGCCACAAAATCCGTAGCTTCTTTCATTCCATCGTATGTACCGGTATCTAACCATGCCACGCCCCGGCCGAGCTCCCTTACCTTGAGTTCGCCACGTCTTAAATACTCATTATTAACGGCTGTGATCTCAAGTTCCCCTCTTGCCGAAGGCTTCACATTTTTAGCAATCTCTATTACCTTATTATCGTAGAAATACAGACCCGGAACTGCGAAATTAGACTTTGGATTTTCCGGCTTTTCCTCGATAGAAAGAACCTTTCCATCCTTGTCAAATTCAACAATCCCGAACTGTTTTGGGTTCTTTACCGGATAACCAAAGACAACTGCTCCGCTCTCTAAATTTGCAGCTTCCTTCAGCACACTGGAAAAGTTTCTCGCATGGAAAATATTATCTCCTAAGATCAATGCCACATTATCTTTCCCTACAAAACGTTCCCCAATGATAAACGCCTCTGCCAATCCATTTGGTGCATCCTGTACAGCATAGGTCAGTTTGATACCGTAATCACTTCCATCTCCTAATAATTTTTGAAAATTCGGAAGGTCATGTACTGTTGATATGATCAGAATATCCCTGATACCTGCTAACATCAACGTAGATAATGGATAATAAATCATTGGTTTATCATAAATTGGCAACAATTGCTTTGATACTGCCTTTGTAATCGGATACAGTCTTGTACCGGAACCTCCTGCTAATATAATTCCCTTCATATAGATTTCCTCCTGTGTTTTTCGCTCTATTCTACTAAAATATTCTATCTGTTTCCATACATTTTTTCATAATATTGCTGATATTCTCCGCTGATGATATTTTCCCACCACTCACGGTTGTTTAAATACCAGTCAATTGTCTTTTGAATGCCATCCTCAAACTTTGTCTGCGGAAGCCATCCTAAATCATGGTGGATCTTTGTCGGGTCAATCGCATATCTCATGTCATGTCCTGCCCGGTCCGTAACAAATGTGATCAGATCCTCGGATTTTCCTAAATGCTTGACGATCAGTTTAACAATGTCAATATTTCGCATTTCGTTATGTCCGCCAACGTTATAGACCTCGCCTTCTTTTCCATTGCGGATGATCAGATCGATCGCAGCACAGTGGTCTTCAACATAGAGCCAGTCTCTGACATTGATTCCTTCCCCATAGACCGGAAGTGGCTTATCATTTAACGCATTCGCGATCATCAGCGGTATGAGTTTTTCCGGAAAATGATATGGTCCATAGTTATTCGAACATCTCGAAATACTGATCGGCAGCTTATAGGTTCTGCCATATGCCTGTACCAGCAGATCCGCACTTGCCTTTGATGCCGAATACGGGCTGGAAGTATGTATCGGTGTCTCCTCGGTAAAGAACAGATCCGGTCTGTCTAATGGTAAATCTCCGTAGACTTCATCAGTAGATACCTGATGGTATCTCTTGATTCCATATTTACGACAGGCATCTAATAATACCTGTGTTCCTAAAATATTGGTCTTTAAAAAGACTTCCGGATTCTCAATAGAGCGATCCACATGACTCTCTGCCGCAAAATTCACAACAATGTCCGGATGCTCTCTTTCAAATAATCCGTAGATTCCTTCTCGGTCTGTAATATCCAACTTTTCAAACTGAAATTTCGGATTGTCCATAACGGAAGCTAAGGTCTCCATATTTCCTGCATAAGTCAGACAATCTACGCAGATAATCTCATCCTCCGGATGTCTGTCTAACATATAGTGGACAAAATTGCCTCCGATAAACCCTGCTCCTCCTGTAACTATAATTTGCATACTTTGCTCCTTTGTATCTATCTATTTTATATCAACCTGTAATGGCACTTCATATCTTCCTCCATCTGTCTCTAATATGAGAAATGCCCGGTAATTTTCATTCCATTTCTTATAACGGAAGTTTCCGTCAATCGCTGCATATCTGCCCTGCTGCTTGTCCGGCTCTTTTTCATCCTTATAAAGCGTCACATACTGATAACTGCTTCGTCCCGCATCGTCAACGACTTTTAAATAAGCTCTCTGCTTATAGCTGTCCGTATTCTTTTTATACAGCTTTCCTTTGATATACAGTCTCTCTCCTTCTACATATGCCTCTACCTTAGAGACGATCGAAACATCCGGCTCGTGCATCTCATTCTCGTCTAAGATCAATTCACCGGATGTAATCGCATACATGCCCATTCCATTGATCTCTTTGAGCTTGATCAGTCTTGCATTTCCATCATAATTTCTCTGTATATAGGATAACAGCTGTTTCGGTCTGCTCTTTTCCGGCCAATAAACACTTCCATTGTTGATGGATTCCCGGTAAGGATTTGTGATGCAGTAAGTGTTCAGGACATTTTCATTCTCAGGCAGTCCAAGCTGCCATCCATGCAGACGATATACATTCGATAAGCCGCCAAACGGTATCTTATCATAGAGTCCCCACGCTTTTTCCGTGTCTTCCCGGTGTGTCAGATAAAGATGTTCCTTATCCTCCCAGATCAGTTCTAATATCTCCTGGCGTTCCTGTTTATCCTGTCTGCTCTCTTCTGTCGCATTTGCAATATTCCAGTAGTAGTCATTTCCACGACATGCCAATACCATCAGAAGTGATGCTAACACGATCGGTAACATTTTTACCTTTTTCCATGATTCTTTTTCTGCCACATTGTAGCTTAACAACAGGATCATACACTGTGCTAATACAAACGTTGCATCCACACGATTGATCAGTACACGCCCCTGATAATACAGATAGGCATATACCCCAAGCATCGTCAATGTCTGCATTGCGATCAGAATCAGACTTTTCTTATCCCAGAGCACGGAAAAAATCACTACCAGCAGTAGTGCTCCGAAAACTTTGATCGCTAAAAACGCCAATGGAAACGTTTTAAAAAATTCTATCAGGAATACTCCGTCTAATTTTTTTGCCTTCTTAGATGTAATGAGTTGTTTCATCGTATCTAAAGAAAATTTTTCCGGATCTGCAATAAATCCTGCTGAGTAATACTCATAATCTTCTTTCGAAATCCCAAGTCTCTGATAGGTAGACTCATATTCCTCATAATCTAAAAACTCATAATCCATCAGGGAGCATCTGGCTGTATTGTACTCCCAGAAATACCGCCATTGCGGGTCATTCTCATACATCCGGCTGTTCATCTGCTTTGCTCCAACCGCCAGTAACAATGCCACTGCATAGACGATCGCATTCATTCCCACTAACCGCAGATTTTTTCGGATATCAGCCTTTCCACCCCGGATCAGCCAATAAGCATAGATCGGCATCGTTCCGATCATGGTCATTTCAAACATTCCAAACCGGTATAAACTTCCGGTAAACATATATAATACGCCCGGAAGGAGTAACCATTTTTTCTTAGATGCTTCAAATGTATAATAAATCAGTAATCCACCTGTTAATGTGCAGAGTCCTGCCGTCTTGGTGAACTGCATGCCGACATAGCATTCATAGCCAAAAAAGCCTAAAATGGCACAGTTGATCCCTGTCCCCCATGAAGTTCCCCATCTATCATACACCATCCATGCAAGAATTACAAATGCAAAAAAGATAATTCCTGTCTGTACGATAGAATACCATTCCACACCCGGAATGATTGTATACAATGTCGTAAGTATTTTTCCAATGATGATATTGATAAATACCAGATAACTGTTATAAGTTCCTCTTGCTCCTGCTGCGATTTCTTTCATCATATTGTCATCCCGCACTTCATAGTCCGGGTTAAAAATAATCAAAAAGACCAGTAAAAAGATCAGATTCAATAAGAGGCTTTTCCATATACTTTTTTGTCCGAGTTTCTTTATTTTTTCCAGCTTTTCATTCATTTCTTATTTCGCACCTTTGCCACACATACTTCCCCGAACAGAAGGATCACACACAGGATCGAGATCACTCCTCCTGTTTTCTGCCCCGGCAGCCGGTATTCTAACTGTATCCGGTTACTTCCCTTTTGGATCGGGAGTGCCATATACATTCCGTTTGCCTGCATGATCTCTGTTTTCTTTCCATTCACTTTTGCACTCCAGCCACGATGATACGGTACGGCAACACAAAGAACTTCGTCTTTGGATGCCTGCACCTTTGCAGTAATCTGATTGCCCTGTATTTTTACATAATCCGGTGCCTCCGATTTTAACTGCTGATAGTATTCTGCATAATGTTCCATTGGCTGGAGCAGGACGTATATATCTGAAAAATCATACTCGCCCATTCCCTTACAGGTAATGGTGATCTCCTTTCGCCCTTTCGCACTGTAACCGAGATGGAATAGCACATCCCGTTTTCCTGTATCATACTGACTGTCTTTTCCCCAGATCACGGCTGTCTTTTGTACTCCGTCTGCTTTTACGGTAATCTTCGCACGTTTATTCTCCGTGGATTCCGCACGTTTTTTCTTTAAAAAACATTTTTTTCCATAGACACTGTTTTTATTTTGAAGATAATATTTCTGATAATCCCTGCTGTTTTTCGGTGTATAGCGTAAATCTTCAAATCCGATATAAAGTTCGCCGCCCTCATAGTCGTCCGGCAGGTCTAATGTAAAGGTTACAAAAGAAGTTTTACATATAATGCCGTCTTTTGTTAATTCAAAAGGCATAATTACTGACTTGCTGCCCTTCTCTTTAGCCAGTTCTTTTTTCTTATTTTTATAATATTTTTGCAGCCGGGTCCGGATTTCCTTTTGGCTGAGTAATACTTCGGCATCCTTTTGCAAGTTTGTTTCCTGAATGCCTGATACTTTTTTTGCATCCGCCTGATCCAGTATGACTCCCTGCATCATCGCCTGTTCTTTTTCATTCGGCGTGAACTTCTGGTAATTTTCTTTTGTAATATAGGAAGTATAGGTATACATCAATGGTAATGTATACTGATTTTTATACAGACATAATGTCCGCTTTTTTCCATCCTCTTTGACTTTCTTCTTTTTGATAAGCTGATAGCCGTATGGTTTTGCCGTCTCTTCGTCCTGATAGCCGGACAGATATTTGACGCCACCTAATGTATACAGTGCCGTTCTCTCATCTAAATCATAGATGTTAAACGGATTTCCCATCTGACTGATGCCTAAATCATTGACAGTTTCTATGATATCAGCATATGTATAGCTGTAATAGCCATCTAACGCATAATAATCATTGCGTGTTCCAAAATTGGCTTCCCGGTTGTTCGTCCTTTCATTTGCCGCAAGATTTTCTACACGGTATACGGAGGGATCTTTGATCGCTGAAAAAGCAGCGGATGCACGGATCTCCACTTTTTCATTTACGGTTTTTGCATCTTCAAATTTGGCAATATAGTTTTTCTGTGTTGGCTCATAGATTAAATATGCCATGCAGAGGATCTCAAGACATACCGGAATAAGCCAGAGGATTTCTGTATGCTTTATCTGCAATCCGCTTTCGTTTTTCGTTCCGAGCAGCCAGAGTCCGATATACACAGCAAAAAATATCGCTGTATACGGCATGGATATGCCTTTCCAGATATATGCTGCAACCATCAGGCACAGATATATCAGGGTAAGACCTATCGTTTTTTTCTTCTTTTCCGTAACTGCTACTAAAAATTCCGGCAGAACCACTGCCAGTACGATGGAAAAATAACAGGTCACCATAAAAAGGAAACGGTGATTATATCCCATAAATCCTGTGGTCAGGTAACCTCCTAACGGAATCAGTGTCAAAATTAATAAGATTACTCCCCAGATCCGCAGTTCTTTGTATTTTTTTCCTTTTCCCGCAAAGATCAAATATAAGACTGCCAGTAATGCCAGGATCGATACTCCCACAAAGCCATGGATCCCAATCTCATTATTTCCGGTAATCCCTGTGAGTAGATCTGCGTAATAACGCTTTTCGTAATACCACAGACTTCCAAGGTCTGCACTTCCAACCCTTCCGCTGGTCATTGACAGATAAATCTTTGGGATCAGTAAAACCGCCGCAAGTGCAAGTCCTTTGATATAGGCAAGGATCGGACGTATCAGTGAGACACAGAATCCTTTATAACTTCTGTTTTCTTCTCTGCAAACATAACGCACACACAGATAGCCTGCTAAGATCAGTGTCATGGTATACAGATTTAACAGCAGCGAAATTCCCAGATACGCAATGCAGGCAATATAGATCCCGCTCTTTTTTTCTTTCTGTAATTTTTCTGTTCCTAATAAAAGCAGTGGCAACAGGATATACAATTCAATAAATACATTCTGTGCGATACAGTAATTCAGGATATACCCATTACACAGATAGGTAAATACTGCGATCAGTGCTGCCTGATCACTGCATTTGATATAGCGGCAGTAACTCAAAAAAGCAAGCCCTGCCAGATAGAGACTGACTATCGTAAAGACTGCCACGCCTGCACGGACATTTTCTGCAAACAGCAATCCGCATAATATCTGTAGCGGGTTAAAGATCAGAACATGCAATACATCCATGCCCATGCCTACGGATAAGTCCCACATCGGAACCGAAAAATCTCCATGGAGCCAGTTTGTAAACAGCTCCCTGTAAAAATAACCATTATAGTGCATGGATGCACCCACCTGGGATAGTCCGTCTGCTCCTCCGATGAAGGATTTTCCATAGTATAAAAATCTTCCAAACACCAGAAGCATCATAACTGTAAATAACACAGTATATGCAATGAACAGCCTCCCACTCCGTTTTGGGCGTTCTTTTTCTAACATAGTTTCCTCTTTCATAGTCTCCACGATCGTTCCGTCTCCTCTATATTACTGCGGCTCTATCGTAACTGCCGTCAGTCGCAGACTGTCATCTGCCCCTGTTATGGATGTTCTGAATTCCAAAAGCGGATCCGTATCATCCTCTGTAATCTCTACTTCTAAGACCACTTTTCCTTTCTTTCCATCAAAACTGCTGTCTGAAATACTTCCTGCCACCAGCACTTCGGTTGCATATGCAATATCCACACTTCCAAGATCTCCCTGCACTTCTCCATCCCGTTCAAATTCAAACGTTACCTGATAGAAACCTGCCGGTGCTGAAATATATGGTCCAAATGTCTTGATTCCTGCTTCTTTTCCTAAAAGGATTCCGGACTCATCCCGTTTTGCATCTCCTAATATCGATAAACCTTTTACCGGTACGAGATTGCGGTTTGATGTCTGCTTTAACCAGAGCTTTGCCTGTCCGGTCTCCTGCTGTGCAGACATTTTAAATGTCAGTCTGTTTCCCTTTAATCCCTCTAAGCCATAGACAGAAATATTCTTTTGTATCTCGAAGGTTCCGTCTTCTTTGACAATATCCCCTGCGATCATCTCATAGGTTTCTGTACGGTTCAGATTGCTGTAAAGTTCTCCAACCGTATCCTGTCCGGTCATGCACTGACTTCCCGTAACGGTCAGTTCATAGGTTCCAAATGGGATATAGATCTGTTTTGCCGTATCTACGGCTCCATAATTATCCAGATAATAATAGTCTGCAGACAATCCCTTGTCACCGGAATACATGCGGATTCCCTGTGCTGCGATCTCATCACGCAGCTCTTTTTTTGCAAACAGTGTATAATGTTCTGTTTTTCCTACTACAATATATTTTTCTAACAGCTCAAATACCAGACTGCCGCCACTTCGGTTCTCCATCAACAGAAGTCCTTCGTTTTGCTGTCCTTCGACCGCTTTTTGTGACTCACAGTAGAATACACTTTTTGCCTTCATTGCCTTTTGCATATCACTGTAATCTGCAAACCATCTTAAAGAATCATATTCTGAAACCATTGGGATGTCTGCATTCTTTTCAATCTTATTCGCGATCTTACTCAACTGTTCTGTCTCAGTCTGATAGATTGCTCCCACATGATCAGTCAGTGAGGTCTTTTTATACATGATATCTGTCAGTTCCACCGGAACCGTGCTGTCTGCAAAACATCTGATTTGAAGATTCTGTGCATTACTCATCGGTATGGAGAAGTGAACTTCTCCAACCCCGTCCTTTAAATCGGATGCCTGCAATTTTCCACTGACATAGCTTTCTCCGGTGATCGCATCTGCAATATCTACGGTTGCCAAATCTGTACTGCCCTTGTCGTCTGTTTCCACAGAAAAGGTAAATGTAAACTCATATTCACCGCTTGTAAACGCTTCCCCCTTGGTCGTTGCAAAACATCCGACTGCCCCATTTGAACTCATCGTATCGGTCTGGTTGCGGTTTGATGCTGCATCATAGAGTGTTCCAAGGTCTATATGATATTCTTTCTTATAATTTTTCTTTACCTGTTCGATCACTTTTTTCTGTAAAGCTTCTCCCTTGACCCAGAGATATTCCTCACTGTCAAGTTCAATACAAAGATAATTCTCAAGCACCTCTGTATTTGTGATTTCACGTCGGTTTGTAAACAGGATCGCTTCTTTTTCATCCTCGGAAGGATAACGCGGGATCACCTCATAATCTGCAAAATAATACTGCAACAGATAATACACCTGATGATCATCCGCTCCACTTAGATCCAGTCCATAGAGCTTGTCTGTCAACTGCTCTTTTCCAAGTTCTCCGCTTCCTAATACCTGATAAACCGTATCTATTTTTTTCTCAGTTTTCTTCTGCGTTAAAATATCCCAGTTATAGGCATTGTAGCAGTATTTATAGCCTGCGACGACAAGCAATACCACCATAATGACCTGAAACTTCTCTTTTTTCCCTGCCTGGAAGAAAATCAATAGCATTATGACAAAGACTAACGTTGCCGGCAGATAGGTATGTGCCGTTGCAATATTCCGGTCTGCTAATGCAAAACAGATGAATTCCTCTCCTGCCTGTTTGTTTCCATAACAATAAGGGAGTATGAACGCTAACCATATTCCCTGGAACAGTACGATATATTTGATGGATTTATGGAAACAGCTTAAAAATACGTCTTTCTGCTTTTCCATGGTTACAAAGACAAGCATTAATAACGGCTGAAGATATGGCATCATATAGCGAAGATAGGTAAACGCTTTCGTTCCATATTCTTTCGTTCCATATCCTCCCGCAATGGCATTGGCTGCCGTTGCGATCCATGTCAGGGACTGCGCCGCGATGGTCATTCCGGTACAAAGCACAAAAAAGCTTCCAATGACAAAATAGAGCCGTTCCTGTGCGTTATCAGCCTGAATGGTCTTTAATACAAATGCCTCTTTTCCTTTTCTGACGATCAATAAAATAACCATGACCAGTGCCGTGATCAGAAGTCCGCCTGAGATCATGCTCGCAATATTGATCTGTCCGAAGATCGTAAACAGACAGGATTTAATCCCATCTGCTGTCTTTAACAGGGATAATTTTTCCTGTCCGATGTTGACACGGGTATTGCGCACGCCTTCTGCCGCACTCCAGACAACGGACTGATATATTTTCGTTCCTTTTTTTATCAGAAGATATCCGCCTGCCGTCAGTATTCCAAAGACAGACAGGGACACCATTTTTTTGCGGTACATAAGCCCATACAACGCGATCACTAATACGGCTGCAAAAATATAGGTTGTTGTTCTTGCATGTACCGTCAGCGCATATAACATGAGCAAGACAAAAAAGCCGGTCCACATTGCTCTTTTTTTCGGCTCCTCTGTGAGTACCAGCTTTGCTAATACCAGACATATGCACCAACTGATCAGCATCAGCATATGTTCATTATAAAACACGGTTGTACGGACAACGGTTATATAAGAAATCGTTACCGTCATCAACAGTGCTTTTTTTTCATCTGTAATTCCAAATACTCTCTTGATCAGATAGAAACAGATGACTGCTGCCACACTCTCTAATACTCCGGTACAGACTAACAGGGTACGATAGAGTATGACCGGATCTTTGATCCACTGCATCAGTGGTGTTGCCAGTATACTCATTCCAAAACCATAATATCCTGCTTTTGATACAACGGCATTCCAGTTCTGTGAAGAAAAGAATACCGCACCATTCATAGTAGACAGCTCATCTGAAACTGTTCGCAGCGGAATTGCCTGCAGACTCCAGAAGAGTCTTGGCAACAATGCGATCAAAAATGCCCAGATATAGCCTGTTTTTTGTCGAATCCCGGTCATTCTGTTATCCATCTGTATCCTCCTTGAGCCTTTAGTCCTTAGTTTTCCTCTTTTTCGGAATCGTAATCCAGTTTACGCACATGGTACTGGATATCCTCTAATAACTTCCGGTTTGATGCGATAATGTCGCCCATCAGTCCGAGTACCCATACAAGCACTCCTATGATGATCAGCATTGACGCAAGGATCAGTGACTGGATATGGCCGGCACCGCTTCCTCCAACTGCATAGACGATAAAACGGATTCCCAACGCAACTCCGCCAATGACAGGAATTGTTCCAAGTCCCATAAAGAAGGACAGTGGCTTGTACATTAAAAATGCACGGATGATCGTTAACATGGATCTCTTTACATAACCAAACATACTGCTGAACAGTCTGGATGGACGCAGTTCTGCATTGGTACGGATCGGAACAGAAGTCATTGCCATCTTGGTACGTCCTGCCTGTACGATGGTTTCTAAAGTATAGGTATATTCATTGGTAACATTCAGACGCATTGCCGCATCCCTGCTGTAAGCACGGAATCCACTCGGTGCATCCGGGATGTCTGAGTTCGATGCCTTACGGACTACCCAGCTTCCAAAATGCTGCAGTTTCTTTTTGAGTGGTGAAAAATGCTCTGTCTGATCGATCGGACGTTCGCCGATCACGATGTCTGCTTCTCCATTTAAGATCGGGCGTATGATCTTTTCAATATCTTCGCCGCAGTACTGGTTATCTGCATCGGTATTGACAATGATGTCTGCGCCGTTTCTAAGGCACGCATCCAGTCCTGCCATAAATCCTTTTGCAAGACCTTTGTTCTTTTTGAAATTGACAACGTAGTTCACGCCCCAGTTCTTTGCGACTTCTACGGTATTGTCCTTACTTCCGTCATTGATGATCAGATATTCGATCTCATCAATGCCATCGATGTGTTTTGGCAGATCGTTCAATGCGATTTCTAATGTCTCTGCCTCGTTGTAACATGGTATCTGTATAATTAATTTCATTGGTTTATTCCTCCCAGCATAATCTAAAGCATTTTATCACAACTGTCGTTCTTTTGCAAGAATTGTTGAAAAATCATCTTTTCACATTATCTTACAGTTGCTTCTCTTTGAAATTGATTGTTCTTTCCATCTCTGGCTGTTATCGTGATCACGGTATTCCGGTTCTGCCTGTTGATCTTAATGGTATATTTTCCCTGTTTCGTTGTTTTTGAGGAACCTAAATTCTTGTTACCATATTTTGCAGTCACCCTCGCTCCCGGCTGTGCCCTGCCTGTGATCCGGTTCGAATAACTTGCTAACCAGTTGATCCTAATCGCCTTTGTCGTTCTGACCGGTGCACTCGAACCTCCGACAAGGAGGATTTCCTCTTTTGCCCCATTCGAGAACTGATTGTCTCTCAGGCTCGTTGCCTTAGAACCCTGATACATGGCAACTCCATATCTGCGGTTATCGGTGATCACGTTTTCTTTGATGGTCAGTCTGCTTGTGCTTGCGTAAATTCCCGACTGTCGGTTAGCAATGATGGTATTTTCCTTTAAATTCGCCTTAGAATACAATTGTAATTCCACACCTGACTTTTTGTTTTTGAGAACTTCACAATCATATATTTTCACTGCACCAGAAGACACACTGACACCGGCTCCTTTATTCTGTTCAATTTTTACACCGGATCGTAGGGAAACATCTGCCTGTTCTGCTGCAAAAACCCCGCTCTCAGCATTTTTTGCAACTGTACCGCCCTCTAATTTCAGTTTTGATTTCTTCTCGGCGATAATACCGTAATGCTTATTTCCTCTGACCGATGGATTTTTTATGACTGCCGAGGATGTTCCGGTTAATGTGATACCCGCCCCGCCATTTGAATATGTGATAAGCTTTCGGATATCCGCATTTTTTGACTTATAGATATAAAGACCCGTAGCACCATTTCGGTATATCTTTGTGGAACCCTGTAGCTTTAATTTCGAAAAACCACAGGAAATCCCATTCTTTTCATTACTGTATATTTTATTGATCCCTTTGAGAGTTACCGTTGAATTTTCCGTGATCTGCAATCCGTGTTTGTCACATTCATAGATGATATTATTTCGCAACGTTGCATTTTTTACATCATTCAATATGATCCCTGCCGCTTTGCCGGACACACGGTTACGCTCGATCACGACATTCTTAATTGAATAGTCGCCTGCCGGTACGATGGTCTTGCCATTTGATGTATAAGATGTACGCACATGCGTTCCAAATACCCGGATCATGGCACCTCCGGTATCATGTCCACTCATCCGGTCCTTTCGGATGACATTATCCGCAATGACCAGATTTGCCGTTAAAGGCTGTGCTTTTACATTGCTTCCATCCGCCGGTGCATAAAAATTCTTCCCATATGAATCTGACATACTGACACTACGAAAGTCGATTGCCTCACTACAGTCTACAAAGGTATTATGTACAATATTGCAATTTTTGTAATTATACATTCCGATTGCTTTTCCTTTGATATCGGAGAAAAAATTGTCGCTGATCGTAATATTACTCATATACTTTCCTACGACTGCCGAATGTGTTCCGATTGCCCGGTATAACTCCGTAAATGTATTATTTTTGATCAATACATTCTGACACCGTGCATCATCATACACCTCACATCCCGGCATAATAGAACTGTTATTGCAGATATCTAACTGAACTGCCTCTTTTTTCAAAGACGCTTTATCCTGACTGTAGTCGCTGAAAGTACAGCCTAAAATGGACAGCCCTTTAATGCCGCCCATTTCAAGATGATGTGCATTAAAACTGTTCTGCACCGTACAGTTCAAAAATTCAATATCCGAAGCATGGACAAACCTAAAGATCGGATTGGTGTTCTTCGTCACACTTCCAAGTCCATCCCAGATCCCACCTTCGATCAGAACATTTTTGGTACCGGCGTATCCGCCTCCCGTTCCAACGGTCTGCATCAGATTCCGCTTATACGGAGTCGTTCTGCGGATTGTTGCCCCCTGTGCATAGATCCAGAGATTGCTGTAAATGATCAGACCATGTCCGTCCTTATCCTTCACATCATAGACTCCACCCGGAATCACAATCTTACACTGCTCATCCGGGTGTTTCTGTTGATACTTATGGGCTTCATCAATTGTCTTTTGAAATGCCCTATAATTGTTTTTAGATGTTACAGATGCACCGTAATCCAATACGTTGAACTCCTTTTTTACATTTGTAAAGTTCAGTCTTGCACCTGTGGCTTTCGCCTGTCTCCGGGTTGTCTCAACGGTCATCGGTTCCTGCTCTTTTGCAGACACTGTCATCTGCCCGTATAGCAGGCACCCCGCCAGAAGTATGACTCCCAAAATCCATTTCGAGCCTCTTTTTCGCATCCTGTATTTCCTTTATCTATTTGCCTACTTTCACCGTCCGCTGATAGATATTCTTCTTTGCATCTGTGCTGTAGACACCAATGGTTGTACCTTTTTTCTGCTTTTTGATCTTAATGACATAGCTTCCGGAATTCTGTGCCACTCCGGTTCCAATCTTCTTACTTCCTGCCTTTACGGTCAGCTTTGACTTTGGATGTGCAGATCCGGTTACCTGTTTCATGTTAGAAGTTACTGCATTCAGTTTTGTGGAAACGGTTGTTTTTACCGGTGCTTTTGCTCCTCCGCTGACTACGATCTCATTCTTTCCTTTATTGGATAAGGTGTTCTTTGTCAGAGAAGATGCTTTTGCACTGCCTGCTAATGAGATTCCATATTTCTTGTTATTCTCGATCGTATTGGATGAAATATTCAAATTTCCACTATTTGCAGTGATTCCGGATTTTTTATTCTTCGTAATCTTACTGCTGTTGACCGTTCCCTTAGAAGAACTTGAAAATCCGATTCCATTCTCTTTGTTGTTGTTTACGGTAATCTTCTTAGCTGTTAAATTACTTGCTGTGACGGAAATACCGTTTTTCTTATTACTGCTTACCGTACCGCCTGTCATGGTAAGTACGGAGGCTTTATTCATCGCAATTCCGTTACCGCTGTTATTTTTGATCTCTGCGGAAGAGATCTTACATCCCTTGGATTTATCTGTCAGGCTGATTCCATGGCTCTTATTCTGTGCAATGATACATTTATTGGAAACGCTGATCTTACTCTTGGTTACATTGATACCGTTGACAGAGTTCTTTTCAATTCTTCCGCCTTTGAAATAAGCCTCTGAATTTTTCTCTACTAATACACCGTTGCGTGTATTCTTCTGGATCTTTCCTCCGGAAATCGTTACTTTGGAACCATCTGCGATCTGGACACCGCTTCTCTTACATCCGGTGATCGTATTATTGCTGAGAGTTGCACCTCTGACATCACCTAAGGAAATACCGTTTGCTTTTCCTGAGATGGTGTTGTTCTCAATGCGGACACCTTCTACATAATAATTACCCTTCGGAATTGCCAGTTTGCCGTTTGCATAATAAGCACTGTCTACTCTTGCTCCGAATACACGGATGGCTGCGTCCGGTGCCTCATGACCTGATGCGGTATCCGTAGTGATCTTATTCTTAGAGATCAACAGATTTGCTTTTAAACCGCCTGCCTTTGGTGTGCTTCCATTTGCCGGTGCATAAAAACTTCCGTTATACTGCTTATTCATGCTCATGGCTCTGAAATCGATTGCTTCACAACAGTTTGTAAAGGTGTTACCACTGATGATACAGTTGGTGTAGTTATAGGTATTAATTGCTTTTCCTTTAATGTTGGAAAATACATTATTACGAATCACAACATTGTCATAGTACAGACCAACGACTGCGGAATGGCTTCCCACTGCACGATACAGATCCGTAAATGTATTATTTTCTATCAATACATCACTGCAAAGGGCATCATCACTGGTCGTTCCCGGCATGATGCTCTTGTTATTGCAGATATCTAACTGGATTGCTTCTTTCTTTAAGCTGGAATCATTCTGACTGTATTTTCTGACCGTACATCCCTGCGCTGTAAAGCCTTTCACACCACCCAGCTCTATGATGTGAGCATTAAAGCTGTTCTGTACAGTACAGTTGATAAATGCCATGTTGGATGCATGTGCAAAACGGAATACGGAGTTGGTGTTCTTCGTTTCCTTTCCCTGACCATCCCATGTTCCACCCTCGATCTTGACATTCCGGGTAACATTATAACCTTTTCCACTCATATCAGTCTGCATCAGGTGCCAGTTGTAATCACTCCTTCTTTTGATCGTTGCCCCCTCTGCATAAATCCAGGTGTTGCTGTATACGATCAATCCGTGACTGCTTTCGCCTTTGATGCGGTAAGTTCCTTTCGGTATCACGACCTTACACTGTGAACCCGGATGTTTTTTCTGATACTTATTTGCCGCATCCAGTGCTGCCTGAAATGCAGGATAGTTATCATCCAAAGAAGTACTTGCACCATAGTCTTTTACGTTGTAGGTTGCACCGATGTTACTGAAGTTCAACTGTGCTCCCTGAGAGCTTGCTGCTCCTAAGTTGCCATCCTCTAACGTTGTTGTCTCTACGACCGGAACACTCTCCGCTGCCTCTACCTGTGCCAATGCCGGAACCTGTAAACTTCCGGCTGCCACAACGGCTGCCATAAGAATTCCAACTCCATTTCGTCTGTTAATTCGTCTTTTCATAGTCCTCTCCTTCCTTTGCTTGTTCCTCCATTGCCTATGAAAGCTACTGCTATATACATTATAATTCCAAATACTACATTATCCAACCATATTTTTCTTTTCTCTTACTCGATAAATATTCTTTTAACTGCCTCGCCCTTTACTTTCCAGAATTTTCTCAATCCCAGGGAAGTGTACTGGATAAACAGTCCTGTTACCACCGCCAGTATCACATAGAGTATAAGCATTCTTCCCTCACCCATCTGTGGAAAAAGATTTCTCATCTCCTTAGCCCAGAATCCATGTCCCAAATACAAGGAAAAGCTAAAACTTCCAAACCACGAAAATAATTTATTGGAAAACAATGGCATAACAATAGATTGTTCACTGCAGGTGATAGTCACAGAGAGCCAGAGAATCATAAGCAGTATCCAGTCTGCCTTTGAACCTGTATGACTGTAACTATACCAGATAACACCACCATATCCCATCCAGGACACGAAAAATAACAATGTCTTTGCTACATTGTTAAAAGATATTTTTTTCATAAATTCTGCCATTCGAAAGGAAAGACATCCCATGCAGATTTCCATGGTTCCCCTTATCATAGAACGCAAGCACAACCCCTGCCATTTCATAGGTCTTCTGAGAGAAGGAAATTTTTGATAACTGTATCCTAAAAGAAAGCAAATCATCAATGGTGCTATAATATAGAAAAAATTCTCCTTGTATTTTCTAAGCAGCGGCCACAATAACAGCATGCTCAAAATCATTGCCGAGATATACCAGGTGGCATCATTTGACAAATAACTGGCATCATTTGGCGAATAACCCACAATTCCTGTATTGGTTAAAAACAGCAGTTCCCAGATAGATGCAAAAAGGTCTTTTACTACCTGTTTCCAAGAAACAAAATGCCAGTGCTTAACCACAAATGCGATGACCCATGCAACATAAATATCGGGCATAAATCTTAAAATCTTTTTTTTTATAAACTCAAAGGTATCTATACCCAAATTTTCTTCATATGCTTTTTGGGCTGCATTCCTCGCCATCATAACCCCTGAAACAACAAAGAAAAAATCTACTGCAATACTTCCACCTTTAAAATACCCATTTTCTGACTGTATAAAGTATCCTGAATGAAAACTGATAACGACGATGCAAAAAAGCAGTTTAAAAAAATCCAATTCTCCATTTCTCTTTTGTGCCTTTACTTTTTCCATGATGTAACTCCTCCTATTTCTTTGCTCAAGAACAGAGCAAAGCATTTTCCTCTGTTTCCTCTCATACTACTCTCCTCGTATTTTTCATGTCTTAATTTTTTTCTTCAAATACTTCTTCATCTGACCTGTGACTAACAGATACACCACGGACAGTCCACAATAAACGGCACCGCCTGCTGCCAGTTCGATCAAAAGCAGCATCACAGATGCTTTTCTTCCATTTCCTATAAAAGATACTGCTATATACATTATAATTCCAAATACAACATATATCCAACCTTTTTTCAGATAATTTCCAAATTCTAACTCTTTTCTGGTCTTAAAGGTCTGAATCAACATTACCGTATATTCGGCAAAGATTGTTGCGATGACGGCTCCCATCGCATCATAACGTGTGATCAGCACTGCATTTAAGACGACATTTACAACTGCTCCCGCGATCACCGATACGACATAGATCATATCCTGGCTGTTTGGAAGCAGATACTGGGTACGCACGACATTTGCCCATGCCTTACAAGGGATCATGACGGTTAACGCCGTGATCAGGGCAATACATGCCGTATATTGTTTTCCGTAAAATACCACGGTAAACACCGGTGCAATGGCTGCTAATCCAAACGTCGTTGCCATGGAGATCCAGATCGTAAAATACATGGAATTTGCAATATATTTTCTGCTGAGTTCCTTTTCTCCCTTTTGTACGAGATTGGACATTCTTGGCAGCATAACCATTCCAAGCGCATTGATGATCGCCATAGGGATCTGCAGGATTCTCTCGGAATATTCATAGTAACCTACCTGTGCATCCGTACTCATAATTCCTAACATAATCTTGTCCATGACATTGTAGATACTGATCGCCAGTACCGGAATGAACAATACCAGATTCGGCTTGATGTGGTGTGCCACCTCTGCCCAGGTCGATCTCTGGAACTTTGTTAATTTTCTGACATATGGCCAGAGTGCCAATGTACTTAACAACTGGCTGCCCGCCATAACAAATGTATATAAAATTAAATCATTCTGGTCTTTTACAAATACGAAGATACCAACTAAGGACAAAATACGGATGACCATATTTCTGGTAACGGTCAGCTTGAATTTTTCTAATCCGAAAAAGAACCAGTTGATATCAAAGGCTGCGGACATCAGGTACACTCCCTGTACTAATGCCACGGTACGGTTTGCATCGATGATCCACACTAAATAGATGACATAGGCAGTTACGGAAATTGCCGAGGTCAGAAGCTGGAGTACATAGATACTTGAAAAGGTCTTCGACAGCTTCTCTTTATCATCACGGATCAGTGCAATGCTCCGGTTTCCGTAATTATTCACTCCCAACATTGCCGCTAACAGGAAAAAATTCGCTACCGAATAGGTGTAGGAATAGATTCCGCTCTTATCCGGTCCGAGTACCCTTGCGATATAGGGGGATGTTACCAGCAAAATAACAAGATTTAATATCTGATATACCAGATTATATGAAAAATTTTTCTTAATACTGCTCATGCTTTCGCCTCAATGCTCTTTTTATAATTCAAAGGATGATTTTTCCGGAAGGATATGCTCAAAGCATTCGATCACCTTTGGTTTTGCCTCTTCAAATTCTTCCTGAGTACAGGTATCGTTAATGCAGATCATCCGTTTTTTCTGGTTGCGGATCGTATCATACAATTCCCGATTGTCTGCACCGACGGCATACATCTTTCCTAACTTTAACACATTAAACGGTTCAAAATTACCGCGGAACAGGTTCCAGTAGCGGAATACAAACTGATTGACATCCGAAATGGAACGGAATCTGTGGGAAATCGTCTCATTTAAGATTTCCGGCTCTTTTTCCCAGAACTCCTGATAGGTGGACTTTAAGTTTGCCATCGGAAGATGATGGCTTAAGACTCCGATCAGATTTGGGAATGGCAGCATATACATGATCCAATTGTATATTGCATATTTTCCGTATTTTTGACTTAACATTTTCTTTTTTAAATCCTTTTTGATCTGTTTCCGGTTAAAATATTTTCCCATCAGGTTCATGTTGTTGACCATCGTATGTGAAAATACATAGGTTTTTCCGGAAAATCCCAGCGGATATTCGCATAACATGTCACACGGCTTTCCATTTCTGAAAAAGTCCGTCTTTTCCACCTTGTCGATCAGAAACATATCGTCATTAAAATAGACGAAATGTTCACTTAACTCCTCAATCCGGTGCAGGTTCATGTCGATCGGACGGGAACTGAACGTCGGCAGACATTCCTTTGGGATAAAATCCTCATGCCTGACAAAACGCAGCTTCGGATGCTCTAAGTTCAGCCACTCCGGATAATGACCACAGGTTACAAAATAGACGTTGTTGACCCACGGTGCGAATTTTTCCACTCCGCGAAACCAGTACTTTAAGTTCTCCCATTCCCGATAACGGTTTGCGGAAGCATCCTGTCCTTTATCGGCAGTATATTTTGCTTTACTTGCCTGCCACTCAGGGTCATTTCCGTCTACCCAGAGAATGACAAAGTCTACTTTTTCATCTTCTGCTATCTTGCCCATAATTCTTCTACGACCTCCGTCATTCTGTCCCAGGAATACTTGTATTCTTCCGCTTTTACGTTCTGTGCAAATTCTTCTTCTTTTTCTTCTTTAAAATAGCGGATGACTGCGTCTGCGATCTGTTCCGGATTCTTGCTCTCTACCACATATCCGGTCTTACCGTCGGTTACAACGTCCGGCAGTCCTCCGACATTGGTTACTAATACCGGTTTCCGGAATCCGTATGCGATCTGTACGATCCCGCTCTGTGTCGCTGACTCATATGGCAGCACCACCAGATCGCAGGCAGCAAAATATTTTTCTACCTCTTTATCCGGGATATAACCCTCTACCACTTCCACGGCATTTTCAATCTTCTTCTCACGGATCAGCTCCATATACTGGTCTCTGTCCTCGCCAAAATCTCCGACTACAAATAAACGGAGATTTTCCACCTGATTCGTAATCTTTGGCATGGCACGGAGCAGATGCTTTAAGCCCTTGTATTCTCTTACAAATCCAAAGAACAACAATATCTTCTCGTCCTCGGATGCCCTGATCAACTCTCTGGATTCACTGCGGCTTAAATTCTGTAAACGGAACGCATTATAGGTTGGGTGCGGTGTCAGTTTGACGACCGGATCACTCTTGATCTGATAAAGGTCTGACTCATCCATCTTGGACTGTACGATAAAGTAATCTCCCTTTTCTAATACCTTTTTTGTTAAGAAGCGGTCCATTGGAAAACGCTCGTGCGGGAATACGTTATGACACAAGAACATGATCTTCGTATGCTTTTTCAACATTTTTTCCATGATCCAGAAACACGGTGCAAAATACGGATGCCACCATGGGAAGATCACTAAATCCGGTTTTTCCTTTAAGATCCATTTAGATGCCTTCACGATATTAAACGGATTGGCGGTGTGTATCCAGTATTTTGTCTCCGGCACCTCAAACTGTGGATTGTCATAGTCCTTCTGTTCTTTTTTGTATAAAAACTTCGGATACTGCATCTGGAAGGACACCATGGTCACATCGTATTTCTTACGCAATGCCTTACACATCAGTCCCGTATAGTGGGCAATTCCGCCTTTATACGGATAAACCGGTCCTATCATCACTATCTTTTTTAATTCTTTTTTCATCTTCCTACCTCACTGCTTCTTCTGATTTACTGTGCAACGGTTTCAATGCTCTTAATTCTAATTTTGCTTCCCTTCTGTGAATTGATCCGATATCGAATCCATTCCATACTCTGTGTTACGGATACGTCCCTGATTCTGATTTCGGTTGCATCCTTTGGCATTTCCTGTTCTGCAATAATTTCATCCTGTGCATTTCTTATACGGAAAACTGCCGCATTGTCCTCTTTCGCCTGAATCACTTCATAATGTACGATCATATCATAAGTTGCATCTCTTTTGATTTTTTTCTTATTACTGCGCAGTACCGTTTCTTTCTTTCCGGAAGAGAGCACATTTCCGTCACTCTCCATTTTTCCCCAGTATTCATATCCCGAACTATAGCAAAAATCCCTGTTGGTTCCGGATTGTGGGAGTGTGTTATCTCCATCTAAGACATTTTCTTTGACCCGGTAAAGCCGGAAAATTCCAAATACCTGTACTTCTTCTAACTGCTTTGCGATCTGCTTCGGCATCAATTCATATTCCTTTTGGGTCATCAGAACCATATACGGGGTCTTTAAATGTGCATTATCAAAATAATAAGTACTTGCTCCCCAGCCGACTCCATGGTTGTAGCCTCCCCAGGTACTGATCTCCACATTTGGGTTGACATTCCGCATACATCTTCCCATTGAAATGGATTCCGAGCCGATCGTAATGATCAGATGAACTCCCTCCTGCTCTGCCGTGAGTGTGATTCCCTGCATATCGCCCTGATAGTTATAGCAGTCTCTCATATAGTTCTTATAGTCATAGACGTTGACAAACAATAAAAGAACGATCGTAACCAGAACAATGGTCTGCTCTAAGAGTTTTCTCTTTTCCCATAAGTCCGATGCTGCAATGGAGGTCAGCAGGATCATCGGTATCATGCTGATCAGATGATAACGGTATTCAAACGTCTTTGTCGCATAGTTGACATTGGCAAAGATCAATACGATCAAATTGACTGCAAAAATGCAGGTAATCATCCCAACGAGTTCTTTATATTTTTCATTTTCTTTTAAATGTTTTAACAAATAAATCCATGATGCTAAGATCACTGCCGCTAAAAAGAAACGGAACAGATACATCATTCCATAGGTCTGTGTTACCGGAATATCCTCATAGTCCGGGATTCCGCCAAACAACTGGAAGATTCCGGTCAGGCATTTTGCGATCACCGACGGGAAATGCTTTGCCTTTGTGAGCATCATCTGGCTTCCGACCGACTCAATGATTCCGGTACGTCTGCCCACTTTAATGCCTACCACATAGATGGCGGATTCTAAGATCAGAAATCCAAGCCTTTTGTTAAAAATCTGTTTGATATCGTTTCCGATCAGTACATGAAGGATTTCATATCCGATCAACGGTAATACGGCACAAAGCAGGATATATTCTCCACTTGAAACTGCGGTATCAAATACGAAAAAGGTTGCAAACAGGATCAGATACCAGTATTTTTTAATTTCCTGTCCTTTGTGCATCCGTACTAAGATATCGATCAGTAACAACGGCACTAACAGCTTATACGCATAAGAACCTGCACTGGTAAAAAGCATCGGCATATAACCTAACTGTCCTGTGCTGTATGGTGTCAGAAGAAACAGTACGGCAAGCAGACGCATATTTTTTTTAACATCTGCCTGTTTTAAAATATCATAGAACAGGAATGCATAGACGATCACGGTCACAATATTTGCAAGTCCAAATGCCGTAAATGCATTCTTCGTAATACCATAGAACAATGCTCCTAAAAGAACCGGCGAATCAATACCCAAAGTGGTCTGATATGCCCAGTCTTTTAAAAGGATACGCTTCTGTCTCCACATTTCTACGATCTGTGCATAAGCACAGGAGGAATCATAATTTGATTCATACGGCAGTCTGGTCAGATTAAATACTGCCAGCGCTCCAATCTGTATCACTATTCCCACACAGAGCAGGATTTCTAACCAATGCTCTTTTATCCAGGTCTTATTCATCATCTTCTCCTTTATTCCTGTTTCCAGAGATGAACGGAATCACAGCGAAGGCTGCCACCCTCTGTCTGTACACGAAACTCAATTCCTTCCTCTGCTCCCTCAACGTCAAATTCCAACTCTACTACTTTGTTTCCTGCTATTTCTTTTTCTGCTAACAGGTTTCCACCCATTGCGATCTCACATTTTCCATTGGTCTCTTCTGCCGTATCAATAGAAAATACCACACGATAATGGCCCTTTTCTAACTTCATATACGGACCCCAGAAGGCATAACCGGCTTCTTCTGTTTCGATGACATTTCCGGTCCGTGTACTTCCCGCTGCGATCGTAAACAGGGACATCGGGATCTCAATCTCTGTCTGATCGGCTGCTCTTAAACGGTAAACCGAAGTGTTCATCTCTTCCGTATCTAAGGCTCTTGGAAAATGCTCTGTTGTTTTTTCTAAAAATGTTCCCTGAATGATCTGCTCTGACAACTCCTCTGCCTGTACATGGAACAGATCCAGTTCTCCGACATTTCCGATATAATAGACTTCGTGATCCTGCAGATACTTCTGCAATTCCCCTCGCATATCCTTTAACAGAAAAACATTTTTTCCATATAGAAAACGATAACTGCCCGCTAACGAAGTATTCGTGGTCAGATATATCTTATCATCCTCTAACTGCTCTGCCGCCTTCTCATACTGTTTATCCATGCCGTCATACATCTTTTCCGTTAAAAATGCTGTACTCCGGATCAGAAGCATTCCTGTGATAAGAATGGCCAGTCCACCCTGTACCACAGATTTCCCCCTGCGGTTCTTCCCACTCCACGGTAACCGGCTGATCCCATAGGCTGCCATCATCAGTACAAACGGGATACAGACAAAGATCCATCTTCTTGACATCCAGATATGATCCGGACTGATGGATGGTCTGACGATATAGGCGATCAGATTGCTGAATCCGATCGCTAAAAAGAGCAGATATCTTTCCCACTCCTGATTTCTGTGTAATATCCGGTAAAAACCGTAAAACAACAATATCATTGCCGGGATCGTCACATACCAGCAGAATTGCTGCATGGCATAGAGGTTGACCGGCTCTTCGTAATTTTTTAACAATACCGGACGCAGGAGATAGGCAAATAATGCCACTACTCCAAGCAAGACCGACAGTATTGCACTGCCCCTGCCCTGTACGAACTCCCGGATCTTTTCAGGGCTGTCGCTTTCCTGTCCTGTCTGTACAGCGTTTCTCTGCATGCTTTTCCTTTTCATGCTGAGGATTGCTCCTACGAGGAGCACCAATACCGCTAACACCACATTGATCCCGACGATCATCGCAAGTCCTTTGTGCAGATGCACCTTATAATATGGATAGGAAAAAATAAAACCATATCCCAACGCCGCGGCACCAAGTATCAGATAAAGTCCTGCTGCCACTCTCGCGTATTTTTTCTTCACCTCAAACCATTCACAGTAGCCCCACATCACAAGGATGCCGACACCAATGATATAGGCATCGATACGATTAAAGGTGGAGATTCCAAACAACAGTCCCGCATATCCCGCATATCGCAGCTTTTCGGTTTCCCAGCCCTCGTAAAACCAGTAAATTCCAAGAAACAGAAGCATCTGGCTTAACAGCTCTGTCTGCGTGATTCTTCCAGCCCAAAGCTGTGCCGGATTGACAGTCAGAAAAAGTAATGCCAGCCCTGCCGCCTTTTCACCGAACATCCGCTTTGTCAAAAGATACATGATACCCAGTGCAAAGAAATTGATAAAAGCATTGACGCGTACCAGACCTTCTAAACCTCCCACCCGGTAACCTACGGCTAACAGACTTGGAAACATGTGTAAGAACTGTGTTACCACACTTCCCGGCTCTTTGGAAATTCCATATTCATATTCCGAGTAAAAGCCCGGTGCGTCTAATTTTAATAAGTCTTTTACTTCTTCATAATGCTCATTCAGATAAACATTGCTCTCATAAGTGATCCCACCGGTTTTTGCAATATGCACACCGTTGATGAGATAGACTCCCGGGTCCCTGCCTGCCGGCATATATTTTGTCGGAAAGAAAAAACACAGGCAAAATGAAATCAGTAAAAGAGCAACGGCGGCTACATCCCACCGGCTCATTTTTCCTGACGCTTCCTGTACTTTTTCCCGCTTGCAAAATATCCAAAGGCAGATACCCGCTGACACAAACAGGATCGCACTCAGCGCATATAAGGAAAAAATCCCGAAAACAGCAAGCAGATTCGCAGCAACTGCGATCTCTGCGATCTCTGCCGCTCCCACTAAGATCCCTTTTTCCATATCATTGTATTTACGCGGCAACAGCTTTGCACACAGGAATCCCTGTGCCAATACCGCGGCAAAAAATACGAAACCTTCTGCCATGCTTACTTTCTCCTAATCCTGATCTACACCGTCTGCATAGGCGATCATCCTTGCCAGATGCCATATCTCCAGACTTGTATATTTCTGTCCGATGATCCGCTCTGCATAGAGTCTTGCCAGCCACTTTTTATCTGCGTAGATTTTTTCCGGCTTTTCTTCTTTTGTTAAATCCTGATTTGTTTTTTCGTGTTTATCATAAGCAACCCGGATGAATTTCAGGGTGTCTTCTGCTACAACTTTCCACCGGAAACGTTCTAAACGCTTCTTCCCCTTTTGTAAAAGTTCCTCTAAATCGGTTTCTGACAATGCCTGTACCAGTCCTCTGGTGATATCCGATACATCATTCGGATTGACTAAAACGGCTCCGTCTCCTCCGACTTCCACAAGGCTGGAATTATTCGATGTTAAAACCGGAGTTCCACATGCCCAGGATTCCACGACCGGAAGTCCGAAGCCTTCATACTTCGATGGAAATGCAGTCAGGTGTGCTAAATTATATAAGATCAGAAGCTCTTCATCCGTAACAAAATTCGTACAGATGACTCTTCCGTCTGCATCAGACTCTTTTGCAAGCTTCATAAAGCCATCCACAGCTTCCTGTGACAGCTTACAGACAATGACTAACTGATACTGTTCCTTTAACTCCGTTGGCATTGCTCCAAAGGCACGGATCAGTCCATCCAAATTCTTTCTGCCGTCTGCACCCCCCGTACAGATAATAAAGGAATCCGTAATACCGAATTTTTCACGGATCTCTTTTTCTGTTTCAGCGGCAACCGGAATCTCTTTGAATCTTTCATCTACCGCACCCCAGATGACATCGATCTTCTCCGGCGCAAAATTCATGTATTTGATCATATCCTGCTTTACGCTCTCAGAAATGACCAGTATCTGATCCACCCATTTGAGCATATCGATCCTCATCTCATAGTACTGCTTTGCACGGCTGAAACGTGGAAAGTACTGATCCTTTCTCATGTATGGGATAATATCATATACCGTTGCGACAACCGTCACACCCTCAAACCATTCCTTACGGTAGAGCGTCATATTCTCATCAAACGGAGAGGTCATATAGAACACATCGATCTGATTATCCTTTAAAAAACGCTTTACGACTTTTCCGACTAATTCATAGTTGATACGGTCATGCAGTAAAAAATTGCCTTTTCCGAAAAAATAAAACTCTTCATGCAGATTTGACGCATCCTCCATAAACTCACTCAGAGAAAAATCTGCCTCATAAGTATTTAAAAAGAAATACCGGTTTTCTTTATCTATCTCTGCCATTTTTAAAAACTGGCTCTTCGTGTAATTTCCAATTCCACGATTCTTGCTTGCAGGTCCTAAAATCCCAACAGAATCAAATCCTATATTCATTCGCTTACCTCCTGTTGTTCTTTCATCTTTGCCATAGCTTCTAAAATTCCCTCCTGTGTCTCCTGAAGGTTGTGAAGCGTGTTCAATACCTGTCTGTTATAGGCAATCTGTTTTTTTGCAAACGGTCCCATGAAAAACACTTTAAAGATTTTTCCAAACACCCGTCCAAACAGACGTTTCATTCTCGAAGGATCCTGCAGATCATAGATTGCAAGTGAATAGTGCTGCTCTAATTCATCTAACATATCATCTAATTTCTGCACTTCGCTTTCCATATAGGAACTGTCTTTTTGTTCAAAACAAAGACGAATCGCTTCTTTTTTACTGATCAGCTGCATAAAGATTTCTTTTTCTGCCTCTGAACGAAATTCCAGTTTTTCCATATCCGCTACTCCTTCTGCACTTCTTCTAGTTCCCAACTGTGCGGAATCCGCACAACTCCGATATCACTCTTAGAATTGTATAATTCAAACGGCATGACTTCTCTGTAAAAATCAATCGGTTCTTCTAAATCGGTCTGGATCGCTAAATCCAGCGAATAAGAACCCTCTAATAAATCCATCTCTTCTAACCGGATACGCACTGTTCCATCTTCCTTAAAACTCAGATCACCGATGTTGTCGATATGCGTATTGCATCCGTAACAGTGCATGCCATCCCGACGGAAAATTCCAAATCCCATCATGGCTTTTTCTACCGGCTCATTGACATGGAACTGAACCTGGATCGTGATCGGTTCACCGCAGGTAAAGGCTCTCTGCTTCTTTCCTTCGGCATTCTGCATCTCCACCTCGGTAATGACCACCCGTTTATCACCATAACGCTTTTCATCCTCTGTTTCTTCCGGCTCCGGCGGAACAAATTCATCCATGTTCTCATTTGCCATCTTTTTACGCATTTCATTCATGTAGTTTTGGTATTTCGGATGTACGTCACGCGGTGTACCGCTCAACTTGATCTGTCCGTCCTGCAGCCAGATCGTCCGGTCACAGATCTGCTCGATCTGTCCTAACGCATGGGATACGATGATAATTGTCGTTCCCCGCTCTTTGATCTCTTTTAATTTATCAAAACATTTCGCCTGAAAATTCGCATCTCCTACGGCTAAGATCTCATCGATCAGAAGGATATCTGCATTGACATTGATCGCAACTGCGAACGCCAGCCGCATATACATTCCCGAAGAATAGGTACGCACCGGATTGTCGATAAATGCCTGTAACTCCGAGAACTCAATGATCGTATCAAGTCTCTCTTCGATCTCCCGTTTGGAAAGGCCGAAAATTGCCGCATTCGTATAAATATTCTCTCTTCCGCTCATATCCGGGTGAAATCCGGCTCCAAGCTCGATCAGACTGGAAACCCTTCCCCGCATCTCCACAGTACCGGAGGTCGGATAGATGATCTTCGTCAGCAGCTTTAAGGTGGTACTCTTTCCACAGCCATTGTGTCCGATCAGTCCGACCGCTTCTCCTTTTTTGACTTCAAAGCTGATTCCGTTTAATACCTGACGGTTCTCATAGCGGTTTCTCTTCCAGAACAGCATCTTTTCCTTTAACTGGCTGCCTTTATCATAATAGACCTTAAACTGTTTTTTTAAATCTTTTACTTCGATTGCATTTTCTTCGCGCATCCTACAATTCCTCCGCAAAACCTTTCTGCAATTTTCTAAAACTGATATAACCGATCACACAGACGATCACACCCAGCACTGCTGCCTGGATCAAAGTTGACAGCTGCGGTACCTGCTTTGCATAAAGCACGGAACGGTATGCCTCAATGACCGGTGTCATCGGATTGAGATTCCACAGCGGACGCAGCTTGTCCGGTACTAAATCTGAGGAGTACATGATCGGAGTCAGATACTGCCATATCATTGCAATGATTCCTAAAATATAGGACAAGTCTCTAAAGTATACGGTCAACGCCGAACTGAGCAGGGCAATCCCCAGTGCCATGACATATTCCACTAACATAATGATCGGAAGCGTCAAAAGCGCTAATGGGTTCAGTCCGTGTCCGGTAAAAATGATCACTCCGAAAATAACCACAAAGCTCAAAAGCATATTGACAAAAGCTCCCGTGACATAGGAGATCGGTAAAACCTCTCTTGGAAAATATATCTTTTTTAACATATCCTTAGAGGCTAAGACACTGTCTGCACCTCCCGTCAAAGATGCCGAGAAGAAAATCCACGGTACCAATGCCACGAATAAGAACAGATAGTATTTATCAATATCATTTCTTAAGATAATGGAAAATACCAGCGTATAGACTCCCATCTGTAACAGCGGATTGATAAATGTCCACATAAATCCCAATACGGAACCCTTATATCTGCCACGCAGATCTTTTTTTACCAGACTGAATATCATCTGGCGGTATGCATATAATTCCTTTAAATCCTTTATCATGCTTACTTACTCCTTCGAGGCAGCAATACCTCTGTAATTCTCGTAATCCATGTCTCTAATGCAAGAAATCCGGTCAATGCCATGAGTGCCAGTGACATCACCAATACATTCAGTGAATAGGCATACGGCACGGTTGCATCTCCTAAAATAGAAACCGGGCTGTATCCGATCGGTGCGATACAGAACACAAAGCAGACTGCATAGAAAACATCTCTTGGTTTTCCTTTATTCTCGTTTAAGAACAACATCAACGGAATGATCACAAAGACCATGGAATATGCATAGCTGAACGGCGGCATTCCTACCAGTACCGCTGTCAGTAAAAATATTTTTTTCCAGCGTTCTCTTGCTAAAAAGATACAAGGCAGATAGAACACATAGAATGCATAGAGTGCATATTGTAACAGTTTGTCGATCCGCGGTCCGCGGCGCTGTAACACATCAAATACTCCATATACCGTATTCGAGAAGTTCAGACGGTATCCGTGTCCGATGCTTCCAAGGAAGTTCGATGCATTGGTCAGGTTGGATAACAATACTGTAAACTCTGAAAATCCGCCAAAACACAAAAACGGAACAAAGAAGATCAATACTCCATAGATAATACATCTCTTTGCCTCTGCCCATCTCTTATCAAACAGTAACATCAGTCCGAATACCACCGGATAGATCTTGATCGAGGTTGCGATTGCTAAAGAGATCAGACCGATTTCCCTCAAGATCTTATTTTTGTTGTCATAAGTAAAAATGTAGACCATCAGAAATGCCATGCAAAACCATACGATATTTCCTCTGTCAAACGAATAAAGCACCGGCATACTCATTAAAGTCACGACCGAAAACTGTAATTTCTTTTTCCTGTCTCCCTTTAAGAATTTCCAGATCAATGCCAGCATGATCACTACAATGATCAGTGTATAGATCATGTAGACCGTTAAGCCCTGTGCGCTGTCACGCACGGCAAACATTCCGTGTTTTTTTGCCATATCCATTGGCAGAAATTTGCTGAAGATCGTATAAATGACATAGGTCAGCGGCGGATAGATACATTTCTTTCCATAAGGATCCCCACTGAAACAATCATTGATACTGTTGAAAAAATCCATAAAGATATCTTTTCTGTCATAAAACAGAAATTGATAAATACTTTTTCCACCTGTTGCTATTAAGGAAATCACAAATAATCCCAACATGATTCCCATCAGACCGTAAAAGACGGCATTGCTGCGTTTCTCTTTTTTCATTTTACTTCCTCTGGTTATTTTTCTTCGTTCTTTTTTAACGCCTCTTTGGCTTCCTTTCGGATCGCCTCCACGCGTTCTCTCATCATAACTGTAATGCGTTCCTCACTCAGCACCTCGTTGATATGTGAAAGAGCATTATTCTTTATTATATCATAAAAAGCCTTATCTGCATATAAGCGTTTCATGTACTCTGCTGCCTGCGTAACATCCGCATCTGCCCAGCGGTTTCCTGCCTTAAACGGCCCGATGTCCTCCGTCAGCTCTATCAACTGATAATCTACCATGCAGGCAGATTTTTCATCCATAAACTCTGTATTCGCAGACCAGTTTGTCGCGATACAAGGAGTGCCGTTCAACATTGCCTCTGCCATACCAAGCCCAAATCCTTCGGCACGATGAAGGGATACAAACACATCCACATCCCGAAGCAGGCTGTTAACTTCTATCTTCGTCAACATCTCTGTCATAAAATAGATATTGGTATATCCGTCAAAAAATTCACGGATCTTTTCCATATCTTCTTTGGCATTTCCTGAAATCTTAATAACCAGACCGACCTCGTCATTTTCCTTGCCAAATGCACGTTTAAATGCCTCTAAAGTACCTAACGGATTCTTTCTTTCCATCATGCTTCCGTTGTCATACATCATCAGAAACAGGAATTTGTCTTCCGGCAGTCCAAAATATGCACGGTCGTATTTGTCATCTGTCGGTGCCGTTACATGATACGGGATCGTATGCACCGGCTTATCCGTCACCTTGCGAATGCTGTTACTTACAAACTCTGCCGGTGTCCAGATCTCATCTACGATTGAAATGCAGTCCACCCATTCCGCCGGGAACTCCTCTAATTCCCAAAGCCAGAATGCGATATTATACCGATAGTCCCACACCTGCTTTCCAAGCTGCATATAGGATACCGTAAATTCATGTGCATTGATATGCAAAAGATTGATATCGTATGGAAGCTCGTCCGAAAATTTTGCATCAAACTCATGCTCTGTCATGCTTAACTGTTCGGAAATATGATGTTCTTTGATGCTGTACGGCATCCCGGAGGCTTCTAACTCCGCTGCCACAAGACGGCTGCTCTGTCCTAAGCCCGAAGCTGCCTGGATACTTCCGATCAGGTTGATTCCCTCGGCATATCTGCCCGGCTTATAAGGTGCGATCTTTGCATCTTTTAACTTCGTTGTATTGCGATTCATATATGCTTTCTTTGCCCGGCTTAAATACTCCTGTGGGATGATCTTTACCAGTACCGGTTTTAAAGCATCCGTGATTTTAATTACTAAATTTGATACACTCATTTCATTTTTTCCTGTTCTTTTTCTTACTCTGTAACCTGCTGCCTGAAATATGCACTCAGGTTCTTTGCTAAATTCTGCGGCACATACCGCTCTATGATCTTCTCATAGCTGCCCTCTGTCGGCTGTTCGTAGTCTGACATCCGCTTTGCAAGCCGTTTTGCGGACTCCTTGTTATCATCCGAAATGGTAAAATAATTGATCTCATCTCCGATCAGCTCCTGAAAAATACTCAGATTGCTGGCAATGACCGGTTTGTCATAATTCATAACTTCTACTACCGGCATTCCAAATCCCTCTGCCCTTGACGGAAATAAAAAAGCACTGCACTGACGGTATTCTCTCTCTTTGTCTTCCTTAGTCAGATATCCTAAATAGGTTGCTTTTTTAGTCTGCTCCTGTACCTGTCTGATCTTCTCTTCGATATCCGCCTCACGGATCTTTCCCGCAAAGCGTAAATCCTTGGTTCCGCCTGCTTTCAGATATTCCAGATAGCCGTCTAATAAGAGATCCGTCCCTTTCCGTTTTTCTAAATTTCCGACATAGAGAAATGCATTGTTGTCCTCAATTTCGCCATGCACGATCCTGTCTATAATGATATAGGATAAAAAGCTCCCTTTTTTTGCTGCCTGTGGAAAAATACGCTCCATATCCCGTTTTGTTTCCATGGAATTATAGATAAACGTATCGGCATATTTGAGGGTGTTTTTCAGCCCATAACGAAAATAATACTCATATTTTTTTCCAAAACACTCCGGCATCGTCAGCGGGAACAGATCATGTACGGTGACCATAAATTTTCCATAAGGATTTGTCACTTTGATCGGTACTAAACTGTTACCCTCCCAGAAGATCTCCGGCCGGATCTCATGGATCACTTTTTGCAGATAGCGGTAATATATAACCAGCCCAAAATTTTTTCCGACCGGTGTACCGTAACAGTGAAGTATAGCTCCCGCCTGCTCCATCGCCTGCATCTCATTGCTCGTTGCAATATCAGATAACAGATGGATCTCCATATCCGGCTCTTTGACCAGCTCTTTTGCAAAATTGTAGATATACATTCCGATTCCGCTTGGTTTTGTTCCCATGCTTCTCGCATCAATCAATATTTTCATTTTCTAAGTACCTTCTGATATGTGAGTTTTCTTAAAAAGGACGGCTGCATTGTCATTCCAAAGCTAAGAATACAGCCTGTCGCATATTCTTTGCCCGAAGTCAGGCCAAGTGTATGCTGCTCTTTTCGAAGTTGTCTGTACTGACGAAAATAAGCCGCACCGCCTCTTCTTTCGTAAAGTGCTTCACTGGTACGCGCTTTGACTAAGATTTCCGGCAGATTATAAAAAGCACATCCCTTTGCTAACATCCTGCTCCACAGATCATAATCCTCTAAATAAGGAAAATGCCGATAATTACCGGCATTTAACACATCCTGTTTCCGGAACATGACCGTCATGTGGTTTAACGGATTGCGGTATCTCGCATAAGGAAGGATATCCTCCATCAGACGCGGCATCCTTTTAATCCTCTCATAGGTACCCTCATCGTTAAATTCTCTGATGAAGCCACCACAGACGGAAATTTCAGGATGCTGCTGCATATACGCATACTGCTGCTCTAAACGTTTTGGCATCATCACATCGTCGGTATCCATTCTTGCGATCAGTTCATAGGAGCAGAGTGTCACTCCTTCTGCGAGTGCCCTGCCTAACATCTGATTTTCTTTGTGTGGATAGACCTTCAGATTCGAACATCTCTTCTGATATTCTTCGATCACCGCATCCAATTCCGGTGTCAGTGTCCCATCCTCGATCAGCACGATCTCTTCCGGCTGTCTGGTCTGTGCCAAAATGCTTTCCATCGTCTCACGAAAATATTCCGGTTTTTCTTTTTTATAAATAGACATCAATACAGATATTCCCATATTACACCTTCTTAATACTTTGTTGTGGTCTTGCTTTCAATCTCCCGCTTTAAGGCTGTAATCTGATTTTCATCGATTCCCTCGGAATTTTCTTTTTGCAGGATAACCTTAAATGTCATCAACAGTATCTTGATGTCCAGCCAGAAGCTGTAATTTTCAATATACAGCATGTCTAACTTTAATTTATCATATGGTGTCGTATTGTATTTTCCATACACCTGTGCATATCCGGTCAGTCCCGCTTTTACTTTCAAACGATAGCGGAATTCCGGTATGATCTCTTCGTACTGGCTTGCGATCTCCTGCCGCTCCGGTCTTGGACCGACGATCGACATATCGCCTTTTAAAATATTAAATAACTGTGGTATCTCGTCAAAATGGATCTTACGGATCAGTCTGCCGACCGGTGTGATCCTGTCGTCATGCTTTTTCGCAAGCTGTGCACCATTTTTTTCCGATTCTATACACATACTGCGGAATTTGATAATTCCAAACTCCCTGCCATCCTGTGTCAGTCTTGCCTGTTTAAAAAATACAGGGCCTCTGTCATAGGCTTTGATCGCTACCGCTGTCAGAAGCATAAATGGTGACAGGATGATAATTCCGATCAGGGAACCGATAATATCCATGGCTCTTTTGAAAATCCGCTGATCCATGCTGAATCCGTTATTGCGACACAGATAAAGCGGCGTATCAAACAGATGTATTGATTCGGAACCTGAAATGATGATGTCCGAAAGTTTTGGTGTTACATAGATACGGATAGATTTCTCAAAACAGAATTTCAGGATCTTATTTCTCGTATGAGCCGGAAGGTCACAAAGTACGACCGCCTCATAGTCCGGAATCCGTTTTGTCAGTTCTTCATATCCGATTGCAATACTCTCTGCTCCGCAGATATTGTATTTATCTCTTCGTGAATTTACTTTTTTGATCAGATCATCCGGGGAATATTTTCCATAAATGATCAGCATCTTCCGTGGCGGATACAGACGCACAAAAAGCCAGCGCACCGTATATGCCCACGGTACAACAAACAGTATCTCTGCCCATGTAATCATAATGATCGGCCCGATCGGCATATAATCCCTGCCGATCATACAGATCTGCAGATATCCGATCACATTACTTGCTAAAATCGCCAACAACTGCGACAGGCAGATATCTGATATCCGAAGATATCCCACCTTATAACCGCCCATAACCCTCGTAAAGAAGAAGAGGATTAAGACATACATACCGACAACCGCCCAGTTACCACGGCGGAAGAACGGCATAAAAATGACTCTGCTGTAATATTCATACCATATATATGCAAAGCACATTCCCTGAAAAAATAAAATGACTGCGTTTGCCAAAAAGTTCAGCATTCGCTTGTATTGTTCTCTGTTATTCATTGCTTGCCCTCTTTAAGCCTCCGTTTTTTCTCCCTTAAATGCCCAGAGCTTGTTCATCAGGAAGTTGACCGGGATGCTTACTACCAGATTGATCAATGGTGCAAGGTATTTTGAAATTCCAAACACACGGATCCATACATAAGAAAGTATGTTACTTAATATGATTCCCGTAAAACCATAAGATATATATGTCTTTAACAACGCTTTCCACGGGGAGCGTTTCTCGCCTTCCTCTAAACCGAATACATAACGGCTGTTCCAATAGAAAGACCAGAGCACACTCAGAAGGAATGCGATCGTATTTCCCAAAATATAATCATACCGTTCAAAGATATGCAGCTTTGCACAGGCAAAAAGTACCAGTACATTCAAAGTATAGGAAATGACCGTATTCGTGACTCCGACTACTCCGAACTTGACGAACTGCATAAATCCATCCCAGCGTTTTTCTAAAAATTTCAGATGAAGGAAACGGATAAAGATTGCATAGAGCATCTTGTCTAAGTTTTCCCACAGTCTGACTCCTGTATTTTCCATTGTTTTCTCCTATGCGTCAAAATTAATTCTTTCCTCTTCCACAACCAGCGGACGGTTCATCAACCGCTTATTCATGCTTAAGATGTATTCTCCTAAGAATCCGATGAAGAATATCTGGATCGAACCTAAGAAAAACATTCCGATCAGAACCGGTGCCATTCCTGCTGCAAAACGATTCCACCAGATCAGTTTCATGACCAGATAAACGATTGCAATGATAAATCCGATCGCACTGAATATCGCACCTATGATCGTACAAAGCCGGAGTCCGATCTTTGTATAGGATGTAATACTAAGCATTGCCGCATCGAATAACGTAAAGAAGTTATTATGTGTCTTTCCTGCTCTTCGCTGTGGCTGCTCATACGGTATTTCTTTTCTCTCATAGCCAAGTTCGGCTACGATTCCACGCAAAAACGGTGTTGGGTCTTTTAAATCCCGAAGCACCTGTACAAAATCTTTATCATAAAGTCCGGAACCCGTAAAATGTTCGATCTGCTCTACGTCTGAGAATTTTTTGATCATCTTATAATACAGGCTGCGCAGATGATACATCATCTTGTTCTCTTTACTGCTTGTCTTAATTCCTATGACGATCTTATAACCTTTTTCCCACTCTCTGACATACTTTGGTATCAACTCTACCGGGTCCTGGAAGTCACAGCACATGGAAATCGTACAATCTCCTGTCGTCTGTAAGATTCCATAATATGGCGAATTGAACTGTCCAAAGTTTTTTGCATTAAAGATGGCTTTTACATGCGGATTCTTTTTACAGATGTCACGCAAGAGTGGTCTGGTCGCATCTTTCGAATCGTTGTCTATAAACACCAGTTCATAATCATATTCCGGCAGCTCTTTTGCAAATATATCCGCAACTGCCTCACTCATCGGTACTACATTCTCTTCCTCATTATAACAAGGAATCAATACACTGATTTTTTTCATGTTCCTTTATCCTCTTATCCCTTAGTCTTACAATATTTTAACAGCTCATCTTTTCGGATCGCTTCCGTGTCGAGCCGGTCTAAATTTTCTTTATAATAGTCGTATAACTCTTTTATACCCTCCTTGTAGGAAGTAAATACAAAATCATTTCCCATGTTTTCCAAAAGTCTGGTATTATCTGCGGTATACTGATAGTTCAGTCCCGGATTCTTAACCGTGACTTCGCTTTTAAAATCTCCGATCTCGTTGATGATCTCTACAATGCTGCAAAGATCAATGGATTCCGTCGGTGTGATGTTGAACTCCCGGTTTGGCACATCCTCTTCGATCAGCTTATCCATGACCTTTAAAAAATCTCCTAAATACAGATAGTCAAATACGACATTCTGATTAATGACGATCGGCATCTCTAACAGATTCTTCATGATCGCATTGGAGATGAATTTGAACGTGTAATCTTCTCCCTGTCCGTACAGTCCGAATATGATCGGATTGTATATGATTCCCGGTTTATTGGAGAACTCCCGCACTCCTAAATATTCAGACATCACATATTTGCTGTATCCATAATCATCTTTCGGGATCACGGTTCCTATCGTATCCTCTTTTACTTTTACAAGGTCTCTTGCCTTGTTGTACTGCGCACCGCTTCCAAAATTGATCAGCTTCATGCCGTCTTTTAAACAGCGTTCCATATTGAAAAACATTTTTAAGTTGTTGCCGATGACATCCGGTGCTGCTACGTCATAGCCTGTCTTTCTCGAACCGCCCTGGTTCGCACAGTGGAATACCACATCTATGTTTTCTTTCTCAAAAAACTCCGTCACCGCCTGCTCGTCTAACAGACTGAACTGCTCGCGGGTAATCGGATATACTGTATATTTGTCCTGCAGATGGGCGGTCAGTGCCTTGCCTACAAAGCCTCTCGCACCCATGATCGCTATCTTTTTCATGTTGTTTCTCCTTGAAGTCATACTAAGCGTAATTATCCATAATCTTTATTATTATATTTGATTCTTCCATATAATTCAAGTCATTCGGGGTGGGTTCATATAAAATTAAGAAAGAGAGGGCGGTGAGTCCCCGGTACGGAACGTGTGTGAAGGATAAGAAGTGCTACGGATTCCGCACGATAATATATTGGTTCCTGACGCAGCCGACCTCGATTCGCCATCCATGGCTCAGCTCGGTCTTTGGCAGACTTCCTGTCTGCCAACTGCTGTTTTCGTCGGAATCCAAGCACTTCTAATCCTTTACACAATGTTCCGTACCGGGGACTCATCCGCCGTGCTGTAGTAGGTGGGAACGCTGTGGTATTAATAAGAAATAAATATCTGAAAAAGTCATGACAATCGACAATCTCCTGAACATCGTTAAAAATTTCACTATGATACCGCTTTTGTAGGATGACATCCCGCTCCTGTCAGAGCCCACCCTGACATTTTGCGAGGCTTTCGTCATGACGAGCTTCTTAGCAGTCCTCTCTTTCCTGCCTGTCTGAGTCCGTAGGACGAGTTGCAGGAAAAGAGGACGGATCAGCGGAAGCGAGGAATAGAAAACGCAGCATATGTCAGGGTGGGATTTGACAGGAACACAGTCACATAAAAAAAGCACACACCTTGACCAACTCCCACAATTTCGCTATGATACCCTTAGATAAATTACAGGAGGATACAAAGATAAATGAAACAGTACAAGGCAATTTTATTTGACTTAGACGGCACGCTGCTGGATACCTCGGAAGGCGTGATCAGCAGTGTACAGTATACGATAGACACTCTTGGATATGAAAAGTTAGATGTGGGACAGATGCGAAGTTTTATCGGACCGCCGGTACACAGACGTTTACGGGAGATTTACGGAATCAGCGAAGAGGAATCCCTGCGTGCGATGAATATTTTCCGTTCCCATTACGGTGGCGATGATCTGTTAAAAGCCCATGCCTATGAGGGCATGAAGGATTTACTCCTCTATCTGCATGAAAAAGGCTATCAGCTTGGCGTTGCAACCTACAAGCGTGAGGACATGGCAAAACGTGTATTGGAGCATTGCGGCATTGCTTCCTGTTTTGATTCGATCCACGGTTCGGATGCCGCCGGAAAATACTCCAAAGCAGATGTTGTCCGCAACTGCATCCACGCACTGGGTGTAGATGATCCTGCGGATGCGGTGCTGGTGGGTGACAGTGACAACGATGCGATCGGTGCACATGAAATCGGTCTTGGATTCGTCGGCGTGACCTACGGTTTTGGTTTTTCTTCCAAAGAAGATGTACTTGCCTTTGAACCGGATGCCGTTGCTGCCGATGTAGCACAATTAAAGGAGCTCTTCTAATCCGGAAGAGCTCCTTTTATTCTTATTTTATTTTTATGCTGTTCTATCAGCACTCTTATAAAATTCACGATATTATCGATCAGCAGCAATCCTGCAAAGACAAACATTGCAATATTCGTCGCTGTCAATGTAATGTTGACTCCCTTTTTTGTCATCAACTGGAACGGATTGAGTATGACGATCATTGAAAGCATATATAAAATATCCAGCCAGTTGTGTTCTTCTTCATTGAAAAAGAGAACTACGATCGGGAACAGGTACAATCCACAGTAAAATCCGCTGTTGGTTGGCAGTAAGATAATAATGGAAACTAACATCGCCGCCTTTTTCCACCAGGTTTTCTGCCTGGAAATGACGATGATCCCTATGATCGCTAAAATATAGAAAATAATCTTTAACACTTCATTCCACATATCTCTGGTGTCCCCACTCTTCATCTGAGAGAGGAAGAACAGATAGCCAAAACGCGGGTTATGTGTAAACATATATTTTTCGCCGTTTTCACCGAGATTTGCCAGCCATTGCGTGATATTATACTTAAATCCGGTTCCGATCAGGGCAAACGGGCCAAAGCAGAACAGCAGTCCGTAGATCATCAGACGTATCGCTTCTTTCCAGCGTTTTTCCCAGATCAGCAGGATTCCGAAAATTGCAGGATATCCCTTGATCGCCGCTGCAAAGGCAAGTGCGATAAACGCCCATTCCCGCAGCACTTTATTTTCACTCTGGTAATGCTCGATAAAGCACACCATTCCGATGACTGCAAGATAGATCACATTTCCACGCTCATAGGAAAACAGTGCGATCCCGGAAAATGCCAGTGCCAGTGTCATCAGCCACTTTGTTACCGGTTTTCCTTTTTTCATCTGGAACAACTGGATAAACATGATCAGGATCATCAATAGCATGACATAGTTTGCGATCGTCAGGTTTGTCGTCCACATTCCGACATCTACGCCGTCATCCCGATACTCTGCAAAATTCACTGCTTTTGCCAGCCAGTAAAAGATCAGATAGGTCAGTGGAAAATAACCTTTTTCCGATGGTCCGTTCAATGCATTGAAATACGGATCATGCCATGCCGAGTAACGGAGTACGTTGATGTAATCAGCAAAGTAGTCACTCGTTTTTCTGAAAAAGACATTCCACTGTGTACCCTTGTCATCATGGAATAACCAGTACAGGAACAAACCTATCAGAATTGCCATCAAAATATAAAAAATATATTCCAGTTTTAATTTTTCTTTTTTCATACCCTCAACCACTACTGTAATTTATTTGCCTGATACTCCGCTCTGTCTAAGAATGGGAACATATCATCAATTGGCGGTGATACGATCTTACCGTCCGGCAGTACCTTAGAAGATAATTTCGGCGCAAAATTCTGTGCTTCATCTAAAATTGCCTCGCACAGTACAGGACCGTCTGTATTCAGAACCTCCTGTAATTTCTCTTCAATACCGTCTAACGAATCAATCTTGAAATACCGGAATCCGAAGGTATCTGCCAATTTATCAAACGGTGGGAAGTTCACACCATTGCCGTCGCAGACTCCTACCAGTCCGTTTTTAAACAGATTGTTCTGTGTCTGGCGGATCGAATGATAACCGTTGTTATTCAGTACAAACAGTTTCATATTGCAGTTGTTGTAGCGGATCGTCTGCAGTTCCTGAAGGTTCATCATCAGACTTCCATCTCCGTCTAAACAGATGACTCTCTTTTCTCCTTCTGCAATGCAGGCACCTAATGCTGCCGGCAGTCCATAGCCCATGCTGGCACATCCGGAATTGGTAAAGAGTCTCTGACCTTTTTTGATCTCTGCTGCCTGGAAAGAAACTACACAGGCACTTCCGTTTCCGGTTACAACGATATCGTTCTCTTCTAATCCTTCAAAAAGTTTTTTCATAAAGACATATGGATTTACCGGAGATTTCTTCTCATAGTATTCCGGTAATACTGCCGGGTATTTTTTATTGGTTGCCTGACAGAACTCTAACCATTTTTGATGCTCCTCATTTTCCACGGAAACATCTGCCTTTAACAATTCCTGTAACAAATCTTTGACATCGGCATGTACTTTCATATCCGGGAAAATGGTCGGCTTGTTCAATTCGTTTTTATCAATATCTACAACGATCTTAAATGCCTTTTTCGCCCAGTCTTTATAGTTGTAACTGATCTGTCGGATGTTCAGACGGCATCCTAAGGTCAGTACCAGATCTGCATTTTCTACCGCAAAGTTACCACCGCGTGTTCCAACGGTGCTTGGTCTTCCGACAAATAACGGATGTGCATCCCATAAGACATCATGGGCATTCCATGCAGTTACTACAGGTATATTTAATTTTTCGATAACTTCAATAAATTCCTTGTGCGCATCGCCAAGACGGATTCCCGTACCTGCTAAGATCAGCGGACGTTTTGCTGCTTTGATCTTTTCTAAAATCTCCACAGCGGTAGATGCTTCTACCTTTGGCGGAATCTCTTCGGCACATTCGGATTTGTCAAAATGTTTCAGGTCATCAGTATCTACGATGGCTGCCTGGATATCTAACGGCACATCTAACCACACAGGGCCGCCTCTGCCTGCTTTGCTTAAGTATAATGCCTTTTCTAAATGATATGCGATCTCGTTTGCTTCTACGATCATATGTGCATATTTTGTCATTGGTTTAACACTTTCCACGATCTGATATTCCTGATCGCCTAACTGACGTACCGGAACATCGGTAGACCATGTCGTTGTCTCTCTTTTTACCTGTCCGGACACGATGAACATTGGAATGGAATCTAACCATCCGCCCAATACACCGGTCAATGCATTCGTTCCTCCCGGACCGCTTGTAACGCAGACTGCGGCTAATTTGTTGGTCAGTCTGGTATAACCTTCTGCCGCAACAGAACATCCCTGCTCATTGTGGTTAAATACACAATGTAGCCCTTCCTTATGGCCAAAGCTGTCATCTAAATGCATGGCTCCGCCACCGGTAATCATAAACATCGTATCAATTCCGTTATCCACAAGAAAATCTGCGATATAATCTGATACTTTCACTTTCATTTGCTTATCTCCTCACTACTCTGCATACAATGAGTCTGTAATAAACTCCATCTCCAGCTCATCTGACAATGTCTTTAATACTGTGCAGACATACTCATTTAAAGATTCTGCCTGTTTTTTGCTGAATTTATATTCCATGTTCTGGTTCACATAATTCTTTCTTCGATCCCCCATATATCCATCAAAGCCGCCCAATGCAACTTTCTTTACGCCAAGGCGGATCATGACCTTTAACAGCATGATAAAGGAATTGTCGATGATCTCTGCATCCTCATCTAAGAGTGTTGCATATTTTAAGGTATAGTCAAATTTTCCGCTCGTCTTTGTTACATTTGACGTTGCGATCACTTTAAATTCGTCGCCTTTTTGCAGCAGCTCGGTTGCTAACTGCACATAACGCTTCGCATTACTGAGAAAAATATAATCCGGTTTAAACAATTCAGATACGAAGTTGATCGATACGATGATCGGATCGTTTTCTTTTACATAGGACTCAATACGGTCTTTCTGTTTTTCCACATTCATTCCCGGTCCTAAAAGCAGCACATTTCTTCCGGCAAATGCTTTTGTCAGCTCTGCCATGTCTGCCGTATCATCCACATCGACATTCTGATATTCTAAATAGAGGTTCTCTAAATAGTTCTTATCGTATAAAAGCTTCTTATCGCCCTCTAATTTTCCAAGGATCTGATTAATTGCCTTTACGGAAAGGGTTCTCTTATTCATCAGATCCGAAACATAGTTCGGATGGCAGTTGTTCAATGCCGCAATGAAGAAGAACATATTGTAACCCCAGGTTGCGGGCTTATAGAAATCCATGATATTCGCATCGATTGCTTCTAAAATCTGGCTGATATGGTAATCTTTTCCAAAGCAGTCATTTAAATGCATTGCCACTAACTCGATTGGTGCATTTCCGGCACTTTTTCCCATACCGTAAATACTTCCGTCTACTAACATCTCACGGTCTGTCTTCTGGGATGCCATCTCGATACAGTTCGCATAACCCATCTGAAAATTGTTATGACCATGATATCCGATCCCGATCTCAGGTGCTAAGTGTTCATTTAACAAATCAAAATAATGCTTTAAATTCTCCTGATGCATGAGTCCGTAAGTATCTACCATGGATACCGCATATGGTTTTACTTCATTAGCAAGACGGATCAGATCCATCATTTCATCGTCTTCATAAGTTGTCACGGATACAAGCTGTGCAAAAACTTTATAACCGAGTTTTTTTATCTCTGCACAGTAAGCCAGCGCATCTTTTCTTAAATGTTTTTTAAAGATGACACGGATACCGTCTAAAAAGCTCTCGCTGCAAGGTTTTATATTTTCCAGTTTACAGGTACCATAGTCAATCATTCCGACTACCATTGCCTGTTTTCTGTCCAGTCCGCCGTAAATCTTTTCTACGCTGTCCGTATCCGGCATAATGCTGCGGTTGATATCAAATGGTCTTCTGTCATCTAAAAAACCAATTTCGATAATATCAATGTTTGCATCTACCATACGTTCAAACACACTTACAAGATTATTGTGTCCAAAATTCCAGTCATTTACATAACCGCCGTCACGCAGCGTACAGTCCAATAACTTGATCTCTCCCATGAATCTATCTCCTTACTGCTGATCTACAGCCTCTTTAATGGTCTTTGCCATATAATCGATCATTTCATCGGTCATTCCCGGATATACACCTACCCAGAACGTGTCATTCATAATTCTGTCTGTGTTTGTCAGTTCTCCGACAATGCGGTAACCCTCTCCGGTTGCTCTCATCTGGTCAAAGCATGGATGTTTTGTCAGGTTTCCGGCAAAGAGCATACGGGTCTGTACACCATGATTTTCCACATACTGTACGACTTTGTTTCTGTCTACGCCCTCTTTACAGGTGATCAAGAATCCAAACCAGCTTGGGCGGGAATTCTCACATGGTACCGGAAGGATCAGCTTATCCTCTGTTCCTGCAAGACCTGCTTTTAAGCGGTCAAAATTTTCTCTTCTTCTCTCTACGAATTTCGGGAATTTTACGATCTGTGCACATCCGACTGCTGCCTGCATATCGGTTGCCTTTAAGTTATATCCAAAATGTGAATATACATATTTGTGGTCATATCCTAACGGAAGTTCGCCATACTGTTTGTCAAAACGATGTCCGCAAAGGTTGTCCTGTCCGGATGCACATACGCAGTCACGTCCCCAGTCTCTCATAGAACGGATACATTTATTTAATAACGGATCATTGGTATAAACGGCTCCACCTTCGCCCATGGTCATATGATGTGGCGGATAAAAACTGGAAGTTCCGATATCACCAATGGTTCCTGTGAATTTCTCTTCTCCATCGATCACATATTTAGAACCAAGTGCATCACAGTTGTCCTCGATCAGCCAGAGATTGTGCTTGTCACAAAATGTCTTAACTGCGGATAGATCAAACGGATTTCCTAATGTATGAGCTGCCATAACTACTTTTGTCTTATCGGATAATGCAGCTTCTAACTGTGTAACATCGATGTTGTACTGTGGGATGGTTACGTCTACGAATACCGGAACAACACCGTACTGGATCGCCGGTGTTACCGTTGTAGGGAAACCTGCTGCTACTGTGATCATTTCATCCCCCGGTTTTACCTGACGCTCGCCTAATAATGGGGATGTCAGTGCCATAAATGCATTCAAGTTTGCAGAAGAACCGGAGTTTACTAAAGAGCAGTATCTTACTCCTAAATATTCTGCAAATGCTTTTTCAAACTGTGCGGTATATCTTCCTGCTGTTAACCAGAACTCTAAAGAACTGTCTACAAGATTTACCATCTCTGCACTGTCATATACACGGGATGCATAAGGAATTCTGTCGCCTTCCTGAAATGCTTTTTTCTGATTATGGTAGGTGTTACAGTATTCCTCTACCATTTTTAAAATTTCTTCTTTTGCCTGCTGTTCTGTCTTATTTTCAAACATTCTTATTTTCCTCCAAAGAACTCATTAATCTGTTCGTCCATACATTTCGGGATGTCTCCCTTTGCAAAGTAAACCTTTGACCACTCTACAGTCTTTTCAATGGCTTCTTCCACATGCCATCTTGGGGACCAGCCAAATACGGTTTTTACTTTTGAGCAGTCCAATTTTAAAAAGTTTGCCTCATGAGGGCCTCCCATGAACTTGTTGACCCACTTCATGTCTTCGCCCCACTTTGCACAGAAGATGTCTACCAGTTCTCCTGTTGTAACGCAGTCACAGTCATCCGGTCCCACGTTATAGAAGCCTGCGTATTTTTTATCCTCATACTGCTCTTTCGCTATCGTCAGATACATTGCAAGAGGTTCTAACACATGCTGATATGGTCTTGTGGAATGTGGGTTACGCACAATGATGTCCTCTTTTTTCTTGGCTGCTCTGACACAGTCCGGAATGATCCTGTCATTTGCAAAATCCCCGCCGCCGATCACATTTCCGGCTCTTGCCGTAGACACTGCCACATCCATCTCATTATAAAAAGAATTGATATAGCTGTGTGTTACCAGCTCTGAACAGGACTTGCTGTTCGAATATGGATCATAACCGTCTAACGGCTCGTTCTCACGATAGCCCCATTCCCACTCATTATTTTTATATACCTTGTCTGTCGTAACATTCAAAAAGCTCTTCACACAAGGGTTCTGTCTCACACATTCACAGATATTAACGGTTCCCATCACGTTTGTCTCGTATGTATAAACCGGATCTTTATAAGAATCACGGACAATCGGCTGTGCTGCAAGATGCAGTACGATTTCCGGCTGTACTTCTTCAAATACTTTGCTTAAATGCTCCCTGTCGCGGATGTCTCCGATAATGGAATTCATCTGATCTTCCACACCACACATAGAGAACAGATTCGGCTCTGTCGGCGGCTCTAAAGAATATCCTGTCACTTCTGCCCCTGCATTCACTAAAATGCGGCAGAGCCAGGAACCCTTGAATCCGGTATGTCCTGTCACTAAGACTTTTTTATCTTTATAAAACTGTAAATCCATTGTTTTCTCCTACCATACCATCCAAGGTGCTTCCCCGGATGCGATCATTTCTTCTAATTTTTCTCTGTCACGCTGTGTATCCATGCACTTCCAGAATCCGTGATGCATATATGCTTTCAACTGTCCTTCTGCTGCCACAGTCTCTAACGGCTGTTTTTCAAACACTGTGGAATCACCTTCAATGTAATCAAAGATTTCCGGGTTTAACACCATAAATCCTGCATTGATCACGCCACCGTCGGAATCAGATTTTTCGCGGAACTTATTGATCGTTCCGTCCTCATCAATTTCAAGTACGCCGAACTGCTGTCCTACGTTTACGGCTGTCATTGTTGCAATCTTACCGTGACTCTTATGGAACTCTACCAGTTTATCAAGATCAACATTTGATACACCATCACCATAAGTAAGCATAAATGGCTCATTATTGACATAATCTTTAATACGTTTGATCCTTCCTCCGGTCATTGTGTTGAGTCCTGTGTCGATCAATGTGACTTTCCAAGGCTCTGCCACGTTGTTATGGACGATCATTTTGTTGTCCTGTGTAAAATCAAACGTGATATCGCTGTTATGCAAATAATAATTTGCAAACCACTCTTTGATGACATGCTGTTTGTAACCACAACAGATGATAAATTCATTATGACCAAAATGAGAATAGTATTTCATAATGTGCCAAAGGATTGGTTTTCCTCCAATCTCTACCATTGGCTTCGGTCTTAAATGACTTTCCTCGCTGATCCTGGTTCCAAATCCTCCCGCTAACAATACAACTTTCATTTTTTACCTCTTTTCTTTCTCTAACGTTTTTCTTATATTTTATATTCTGATTGGTTTTTTACTCGCCAAGTCCGTTTTCTACTGCTGCAACTACACCTTTTAAGGCGTCTTCTTCGTCCTCGCCCGTGCATACAAACTCAATCTCGTCTCCCGATTTAATGCAGGCACCTAAAACGCTTAATACGCTCTTTGCATTTGCCGTGTTATCACCATATTTAAATGTGATCAGTGATTTATACTGCATTGCCGCTTTACACAACTCTCCTGCCGGTCTTAAATGTAATCCTGTCGGATTCTTAATTGCTACTTTTTGTGATACCATAAAGTATTCCCCTCTCTTTTCTATACATTATACATCATAGTCCCATATTTTACAGCATGATACTGCTGATCAGTTCCGCTAACTTCTGTGCCTCACTCTCTATCAGCTGCTGGTCTTTTCCCTCTATCATAACCCTTACTAAAGGCTCTGTTCCGGAAGGACGGATCAGCACTCTGCCTTCTCCTGCAAACTTTGCTTCCACTTCGGCAATAGCCTCGGCAATCTCAGCATACTCTTCAAAGTGTTCCTTCTTATGGTTTGGCACCTTTGCATTGACTAATGCCTGTGGAAGTACCTCCATGATCGAAGCTAACTCTGAGAGTTTTTTCTTCGTCTCTGTCATGACCTGCAACAGATGTAATGCACTGAGCAGTCCGTCGCCTGTGGTGTTTTCATCTAAGAAAATAATATGTCCTGATTGTTCTCCACCGATATTATATCCGTTTTCTAACATATTCTCAAGCACATAACGGTCACCCACCTTCGTCTTTTCGATATGGATGCCTTCCCGCTCGCCCATTAAGAACATTCCAAGGTTGCTCATCACGGTTGCTACGATCGTATTTTTCTTTAAAGTTCCCTTCTGCTTCATGTAATTGCCACAGATGGACATCAACTGGTCTCCATCCACAACCTCGCCACATTCATCGACTGCAAGCATTCGGTCTGCATCTCCGTCAAACGCCAGTCCGACATCTGCTTTTTCATAAACGACTCTTGCCCGCAGCTCTTCCATATGTGTCGAACCGCAGTTAGCATTGATATTCGTTCCATCCGGACTGGTATGGATTGCTACTACATCGGCCCCTAAGTCCCGCAGCACTTTGACCGAAGTATAATGGGAAGCTCCCTCGGCACAATCCACTACGATCTTCATGTCCTTTAAATCTACCGGCACACATTTTTCAATAAAATCCACATATTCTTCTCGCATGTCAAAACGATACTCCACACGTCCGACACCGGAACCGATCGGCATGGTAACGTCCTTCATTTCGTTTTTGATCAGCTCTTCGATCTCATCTTCTAATGCATCCGATAGCTTATATCCTTCCCCGTTAAAAAATTTAATCCCGTTAAACTCCATCGGGTTGTGGGAAGCAGAGATCACTACTCCTGCGTCCACCTTATGTTTTCTGGTCAGATATGCAACTGCCGGGGTCGGCAGCACTCCTGCATAAACGGCATTTGCTCCTACCGAGCAGATACCTGCCATTAAGGCATTTGCTAACATTCCGCCGGAAATTCTGGTGTCACATCCCACAATAATTGTTGGCTGATGGCTTTTTTCTTTTGTCAGGACATAAGCACCTGCCTGCCCTAACTTCATGGCAAGTTCGATTGTGAGTTCTGAACCCGCAACGCCTCTTACACCATCTGTTCCAAACATTCTAGCCATGATAAGACTCCTCCTGATATCCGTATTCTTCTATTCTTGACTCTGTTCTTTCTTCTTGCTGTATTCTTTATTATTATCTTTCTTACTCTCACTGTCCGTATTGGTATCCTGCTGCTTTTCGCTCTGATCTACCACATTGATGGTCACCACAGAATCCTCAACTAATGTATAGCTGCTTCCAAGGTTCAGTGTCAGCGGAAGTGTATTCGTTCCCGGCTGTACACCTGATGCATCAACGGATAACATGACATCTTCTGCCGAAAGTGATTCTAAATCTGACGTATAACCTTTTAAAGTAACCGGTATTTTGTCACCCTGATATTCTATGCTATAGTCATCCGATAAATTAAAGATTTTTATATTTTTCACAGGGACATTAAAGTTCTTTGTCTCGGTCTGCTCAATCGCGATCGTTACCTTTACTTTTGCCTGAGAACTGTCTACTAATGTGACACCATCCGGCAGATAGGTACTGATATCAATATCCTTTGTCAGTGTTTCTTTTGCACCCGAAATATCCAGTGCTTCACCCGGGATTGTGATCATGGTGATCTTATTTAATTTTTCTGCAGTTCCCATGACCTTGATCTTTTTCGGCTCACAGTCCACACTGATCTGCTGGTATCCGCTCTCTAATTCTCCACCGGTCTCGCAGTTGATCGGGATCTCTTTGACACTCAAAATCTGTGCCGAGATCTGCACCGTATCCTGACTAAAGGTTAACTTAGAAGTATCAAGCGTATTGCCCGATGCATCATATAATACCGGCACCACATTGTCTTCAACATCCGAAAACTTCTCGCTGACATCGATCACTGCCTGTACCTTACTGATCTGTGACACGACAGATGCCGGACCGGAGATTGTAAGCACATCCGGAGAAACCTTCAATTCGCCTACCGCACTTCCCTCCGCAGGGGTTCCGGTTGCCTCTGCTGTGATCTTGAACTGATTACTCTGTAAATCTTCTACTGCAAGCTCTAAATTTTTCTTCTTTCTATCAATATCTAACTGGCTGCTATAGCGTACTGCACTGATATCGATCGGTACAATGGCAGTTCCATCATCATGCAGTTCGATATTTTCCATATCTGCCGTTGCCTTAAAATCGGAATTCGTCAGACGCTCGATAATTGAACGTTTTGCCGTTACCCGGAAAGTTACGGTTCCACTGTCATTGATAATGGAATAGCTTTTTCCCATATCTGCGATCGCATTTTCGTTCGCGATCGTAATATTGGTAGTAAAAGTCGATGTCTTATCCGGATCATCAATATTGACCACTACCAGCCATAAGATCATCGCAAATAAAACGGATAAAAATTTCAAACCGATATTATTTGTCAGAAGGTTCTTTAGCTTTTTTAACATTCTGCAACCTCCTCTTCCAATCTATGAGCTTTCCGTTTTCCACATCTTTCAGATGTCCTTCGGAAAGTTTTTTCTTCAAAAATTCCTCATCTATGTTTCGATAGAGTTCTCCTTCTACTGCTAAGGACACTTTACCGGTCTCTTCCGATACTACGATCGTCATAGAATCACTGACTTCACTGATTCCCACTGCTGCACGATGTCTTGTTCCTAAATCTTTGCTCAGTGCAAGGTTATCGGAAAGCGGCAGATAACAGGTTGCTGCTACCACACGATTTCCCCGTACAATAATCGCACCATCGTGCAATGGTGTGTTTTTTTCAAAAATATTGATCAAAAGCTGGCTTGAAAGAATGGAATCTAACTCAATTCCGGTTCGCTCATATTCGCCAAGCTGGACATCGTTCTCGATAACGATCAGGGCTCCTGTCTTTACCTTACCCATCTCATAACATGCTTTTACCATCTCGTTTACGGTACGCTCGCTATAACGCTCCACTGTATTTTTTCCATTGTCAAAAGAAAACAATGTCGAAATAAAACGCTTTCTTCCTAACTGTTCAAGTGCTTTTCGCATTTCCGGCTGAAAAATAACTAAGATTGCGATAATTCCCACATTGATCGTCTTATCCGCAATCCAGAGTATCGTATTCATCTGGAAAATTGCTGCCAACAAAATAAAGACCAGAATCACAAGGATTCCCTTGAACAGTGTCCATGCTCTGGTTGTCTTAAACCATACCAGGATATGATACAGTAAAAATGCGATAATGAGGATCTCTACAATATCTGTAACTGTCACATCCGGACGATTGATCCAAAACATATATTTGTCCCAAAATGCAGCAAACACTGCTATCAGGTTCTGCACCCAGCTCACTTCCTTTCTAAACATTGTTTTCTATACTATGGAAAATTTATGAATGATTTGTGTCCTCTTTCTTAGACTATTCTTAATCTATCCTTAATCTAACATATCTTCCTGAATATCCAGCTCTTTGGCGAGCTGCTTTTTCGTAATCCGTTCCCCGCTGCGTTTTGCATTTTTCTTACCCGAAATCTTTTTGATCTGCTTCTCTTTCGAAGAAAGATTTACTTTCGGAACCGCTTTGACATAATAGTAGTATTCATCATCTTCAAACTGTACTTTTTCCGTCCGGCTGTAATCCAGATTAAAACATAAAAATTCAATTAAAAATCCAATCCCGGTCGATAAGATCGAACCGAACACCAGCCACAGGATCCTTCCTGAAATCCCAAGCACCAGATAGCCGACACAGAGCACAATGAATTCCGTTAAAATTCCTGCTCCGATCGCTATACTCCAGGCATATTCCACGGCTCTTCGTCTGATATTGTAAACCACGATGACTGCAAGGCAGAATGCGAGAATGACCAGATACATCTCTTTATTTGCCAATACCTGATTGAGAGATACCACAAATTTATTATCTGCACTCTCACCACCCTGCACGCCTTTTAAGAGTGATGCATTATTGTGTATTCCATTTAAAAAATAATAGAGAATGGTTCCGAATATGACAGAGATCATCGAAGACGGTTCCCCAATGAGTCCATTCGCTACCGGTACCGCATATGGAATCCGACAGACAAACGTGATCGGCATCAGTACCACTTCATATCCGTTTTTCGGTGAAAACCGAAAATACAGAAAAAACATCAACAGGAATATCAAAAGTGCTGTCACTGCAACTTCCATCGAAAGTGCATAGAGATGCACAACCGTAAACACCGCTGCAAGCAACACGGTCATATTGACCGGAAGCATTGCACAGATCAGTGCCAGTGCCACTGCAATATAGACATGATGCAGTTTTTCCATATAGCCCACATAGTGATTTATCAGTAAAAACAGAAAAAGTGCCAGAATAAACTTTACGACTGCAAGGATCAGACGATTATGCTTTCCATAAATTTTCCGGATCTTTTCTCTAAGCTCAATCCATTTTGTCATAGCCATTCCTCCGGTGTCTTGGCAGTATCCTCCTGCCGGTACATCTCATTTACTCTTTTTAACGTATGGTAATACTCTCTGGACGCTTTCCGTCCTTTTTCATACCTTGCACTGTAAATGGAATAGGTTAAAACAAGATATATGCCGAGAAAAACGGCATATAAGACTACCGTCAGAATAAGAATACGAATGAAATTGACCGTACTGATATCTCCGGCTCCATTACCCAACAGATAGACCGCCCCTAATATCACGATAATGGCATATGCCATCGTTCCGCAAAAGAAGCTTTTGATCATCTCCAATGCCAGATAATCTTTTCTGAAATACTGCGCCGGCTTCTTCTCGCCCATGCTTTTATTTTCATCATAAACCGCCAGCTTGATCATCTGACGTACTCTGTCTTCATGTATCATACTCTTCCTGCCGATATGTTGAATATCTTTGTTTGCCTGTGTGCTCATACACGCCGCAGTGCATCTCAAAAATCAGAGATTTTTTCGATGTACGGGCATTCGCCCTATCATCCAACAAAAATACAACTGACTTTGTGCAAGCACAAGTCTGTTATATTTTTGTTGGATGGCACTGCTCATTGCTTACGCTCATTATATCATACCTCTTTATGAATGAAAAGTTTTTTAGCACAAGCAAAGAACTGCCAAAAACTTCTGGCAGTTCTTCTGTTCTCTCTTGCTCTATGTTATCTGTCGAGGTAACGCATCTTATCTCTTTCGCTGATCACTCTGCTGCTCTTTGGTTTCGGAGGTTCCTTTTTCTGGTATGCATTCTGGAATGTGTTTGCCATATCATTACGACATGAATCGCAAAATCTTCCTGTCTTGATTATCTTACCACATCGTTCACAGCCGATCCCATATGGTGAATCATCGGAAAAGTAAAGACGTTCCTCACGGACCCACTGTTCAATCTGTCTTGTTGACACGTCATTGTCTTTGGCTATTTCCGGAATTGTTGCATGTGGATTATCCTCTAAATAATCTTTTACCTGTGAGAATTTCTCTTCTAACTTTTGCATGCATGCCGGGCAAAGATGCGGCCCTTGCAGATAATTGAACAACCTTCCACAGCCCCTGCAATTTCTTACATCCATTCCAATTCCTCCTTCTGATATCCGTTTCCAATGGTAATTGAAAGAATATATATTTTTTCGACACCGGCTTCCCGTAAAACGGCTGCTGCCGCATCTACCGTACTTCCGGTTGTGTATATATCATCCACCACTAATACTCTTTTCCATTGTACACCATCTACACCTATTTTTAAAGCCTTTTTTAAGTTGTTTTTCCTTTCCCGGTCACTTAAAGTCTTTTGCGGCAGTGTATCCACAACGCGGATTAAGGTTTTACTGTCTACCGGAAGCCCGCACTGTTTTCCTAACTCTTTCGCATATACTTCCGCCTGATTGTAACCGCGTTTATAGCGTTTGTGTCTGTGGATCGGTATCGGTATGATCGCCTGGATATCCTTTCTTTTGATCCAGTCTCCATAGAGTCTCGCACTTTCTTTTGCATAAAATTCAGCATACTCTCTGCGTCCTCCGTCCTTAAAACGATAGATTGACTGTTTCATCTCCCCCTGATAGACCCATATACTTTTCCCCTGGGCATAGGAATGTCTGCCTTCCCTGCAGTCATAGCAGTACTCGCCACGTTCATCACCGATCGGCTTTCCGCATTTCTTACAGGAAGGTTCCTTTACATAATTCAGTTTTGGTCTGCATTGGGTACATACACCGGAATCCGGTGTATCCAGAACCCCGTCGCACAGAATACAGCGCCGGGGATATAGGATATCCAGAATTTTATTTAAGATTAAGATAAGATCATTCTGTCATTTGCAAGTTCATCTCCGCTTACTTCTTCAAATTTTGCAAGTAAGTCGGCTACTTTGAGGTTTTTCTTTTCCTCTCCGCTGATGTCGTAAATGACTTTTCCTTCATGCATCATGATCAGACGGTTGCCCAGTCGGATCGCGTCTTTCATGTTATGCGTGATCATTAAAGTGGTCAGATTGTCTTTTGCTACAATCTCCTCTGTCAGTTCTAATACTTTTTTTGCCGTCTTCGGGTCAAGGGCTGCTGTATGCTCATCTAAAAGTAACAGCTTCGGTTTTCTGAGGGATGCCATTAAAAGTGTGACTGCCTGACGCTGTCCGCCGGACAAAAGTCCTACTTTCGATGTCATACGATCTTCTAAGCCAAGTCCTAAAGAGCCAAGACGTTCTTTATATTCCTCTCTCTCTTTTGCGGTAATTCCCCAGCCAAGAAAACGTTGTTTTCCACGGCGTGCCGCAAGTGCAAGATTTTCCTCAATATTCATATCGGCTGCCGTTCCATTCATCGGGTCCTGGAATACGCGACCTAAATATTTTGCACGTTTGTGCTCCGGAAGTTTTGTTACATCGATATCATCGATCATGATGCTTCCGCTGTCTACCGGATAAACACCTGCGATCATGTTTAAAACAGTGGATTTTCCTGCACCGTTTCCTCCGATGACCGTCACAAAATCGCCTTCATTTAAAACCAGATTCACTCCGTTCAACGCTTTTTTCTCATTGATCGTTCCCGGATTAAAGGTTTTATGTACATCCTGTATCTTAAGCATTGCCATTTCCTCCCTTCTTGTCTGCCGGAGTAAAATATTTACTCTTCAAATAAGGAAGTGCAAGGAACAATGCTACGATCAGAGATGAGAACAGTTTTAAGTCGGTTGTCTCAAGTCCCAACTGAAGCACGATCGCAATTACTACGAAATAGATAATCGCACCGATCACTACGGCTACCATATGAAGCGCAAAGTTGTGGAAGATTTTTCCAAAAACAACTTCTCCGATGATAACGGCTGCAAGACCGATTACGATCGCTCCGCGTCCCATGTTGATATCAGCGGAACCCTGGTACTGTGCATATAATGCTCCCGCAAGACCTACTAATCCGTTTGAGATTACCAGTCCTAACACTTTTGTTGCATTTGTATTGATTCCCTGTGCTCTTGCCATGTTTGGATTACATCCGGTCGCACGCACACTTGCTCCGATCTCTGTTCCGAAGAACCAGTAAAGCAATGCAATGATCACGATACAGAATCCTGTGGTGAGCAGACAGGCATGTGGGATATAACGCAGGCTGACAAGCACATCATACTGCATAACGCTGATCGCCTGATTTGCCTTTCCCATAATCCTCATATTGATGGAGTAGAGTCCAAGCTGTGTCAGGATTCCCGCTAAGATCGGTGGGATTCCCAGTGCCGTATGAAACAGTCCCGTCACAAGTCCGGCTAACATACCTGCAAGAAACGCAAGAATCAATGCCACATAGGTATTTGCTCCATTTAACATACACATAACCGCAACGGCACCGCCTGTTGCCAGGCTGCCGTCTACGGTTAAATCTGCAAAATCTAAAACTTTATAAGTGATATATACACCAATTGCCAGAATTCCCCAGATCAATCCCTGGGCTACAGATCCCGGCAGGGCGCTCATCAATGATGCTACCATAAATTACTTATCCTCTTTTTCAATTGCTACCATATCGTCCGGAATCTCGATACCAAGCTCGGAAGCGATATCAGCATTGTATTTTAATGTTACGTCATCTGCATACTGAATCGGCATATCTGCAGGATTTTTACCGTTTACTAAAATGTCATATGCCATTAAGCCTGCATTGTATCCGATGCTCTCATAGGAGATACTTAAGGTTGCAAGTCCGCCAACGGAGCACATATTTTCTTCCCCTGCAATTACCGGAACTTTTGCCGGAACGGTAACATTCTTTACAATTTCCATGTTAGATGCGATGGTATTATCTGTCGGGATGTATATTGCATCATTTTCATCTGCCGCTTTTGTAACAACCTGCTGAATGTCATTAGAATCCGCTGCTGTATATGTCTTGACATTAATTCCTGCTTTTTCTAAGTACTTCTGTGCCTGCTCTGCCTGATATACAGAGTTTGCCTCTGCGGAACAATAAAGAATTCCTACATTCTTTGCATCCGGAAGCAGTTTCTGAAGCAGTTCCACCTGCTGGTCAATCGGTGCAAGGTCGGATGTTCCCGTCACGTTTCCGCCAGGAGCATCATTACTCTTTACAGTTCCTGTGGTCACATAATCTGTTACGGAAGTTCCGACAATCGGAATATCGGATGTTGCGGTTGCAGATGAAATAACTGCCTGTGTTGCGTTTGCCATAATCAGATCCACATTGCTGTTTACAAATTTTGTAGCAATGGTTGCACAGTTTGTCTCTTCACCCTGTGCGTTCTGTACGTCAAACTCTACCTTATCACCAAGTTTTTCTTTTAACGCTTTCTGGAAGCCTTCTGTTGCAGCATCTAAAGCCTGATGCTCAACTAACTGGATAATACCGATGTGGTATACTTTGTCCCCATCCTCTTTTTTATCCGATGTCTTATCTGCTGTTTCTGTTTTCTTTTCTTCACTTGCTTTCTGTCCTGCTGTACAGCCTGTGAATGCTGCGACGGTCATGGACATTGCAAGTAACAATGCAATCACCTTTTTCATGTTCGTTTCCTCCAATGTATTTTTTTCACGTCAACGCGTCAAAGCACTAAACGAGTGTATTATACCATTTTTTCACGGATTTATCAAGACTCTCTTGCTATGCCCCCTGCTCCCAGATTCTGTCAATCAGCCCGCTGTAGCGCACCTGCTCGGTTACATTGTGCTCCATCTGTTCAAAAACCGTCTCATTGCCCACTAAGGTCACGCACTTTCTCGCTCTGGTCATCGCAGTATAGAGCAGATTCCGGTTCATCAGCATTTTAGGACCGTTCAAAAGCGGTATGACAACCGCCGGATATTCGCTTCCCTGCGATTTGTGGATCGTGATGGCATAGGCAAGTTCCAGTTCATCCAGTCCCTTATATGCATATTCCACCATTTTTCCTTCTTCAAATTCCACCGTCACCGTCTGGGCAAAATCATTGATCTGACGCACGATTCCCATATCTCCGTTAAAAACGCCTAAACCTTTGTCGATTGCAAGTCCATATTTGCTTCTGACTTCCCACTCTAACTGATAGTTGTTTTTTATCTGCATGACTTTGTCGCCTTCACGGAAGATCCGGTCTCCTACTTCATGCTCTGCTTTTTTTGTATCCTTCGGGTTCAGGTACTGCTGCAAAATGTGATTTAAACGCTCCACGCCCAGCAGCCCTTTCCGCATTGGTGTCAACACCTGGATATCGAATGGTTTTGCATCTACATATTTGGGCAGTTTTTGTTTGATCAGTTGTATCACTACGCTGATGATAACGTCTGCATCATAGCGTTTCAGGAAAAAGAAATCCCTGCTTTTATTATCCAGTATGACTTCTTTTCCTTCATTGATCTTATGTGCGTTTACTACAATGTCACTCTGGCTTGCCTGCCGGAAAATTTTATTCAGACGCACGACCTGATATTTTCCGCTCTCTATGATGTCACGGAGCACGCTGCCCGGTCCGACACTCGGAAGCTGATTGGCATCTCCAACCAGAATCAGCCTTGTTCCCGGAACAATGGCTTTCAACAGCGAATGCATCAGACTGATATCCACCATGGACATCTCATCCACGATGACTACGTCGGCTTCTAATGGATTGGATTCATTTCGTTCAAAGCCTGCCGTTTCTTCTACACCGCCGTTTAATTCCAACATTCTGTGAATCGTCTTTGCCTCATATCCGCTTGTCTCGCTCATTCGTTTTGCTGCTCTGCCGGTCGGTGCAGCCAGATAAATATCCATTCCCTCCAGTTCAAAATAGCGGATAATGGTATTAATCGTAGTGGTCTTTCCGGTTCCGGGTCCACCGGTCAATACAAACAGTCCATTTTGCACTGCCTCCTGCACTGCCTGTTTTTGCAGCTCATCCAGTTCCATACCGCTGCTGTCCTCGATCCGCCGGATCCGGTCCTCCATCTCCCGTACCGGAACATCATAACGAATGTCCAGTTCCGCCAACATTGCTGCTGTATTTGCTTCCATCAGATAATAGGATGACGCAAACACTTTGACCATTCCGTTTGTTTCTTTTAAGATGATCTTTCGCTCCATTGCCAAATCCATATAGTGTTTTTCTATATATTCCGGCTCGATCTCTAACAGTCTTGCCGTCCGCTTTGTCAGTTCTTCCTTTGGCAGATAGGTATGTCCCTCTCCGGATGCCTGCTGTAATGCATACTGTATCCCACTTCGGATCCTGAAATCCGAATCCGTCCGGATCCCTACTCTTGATGCGATCTCATCTGCAATTTTAAATCCGACTCCCTGAATGTCATCTGCGAGCCGATATGGATTTTCCTGTAATATAGAATATATTTCCGATCCATATTTATGGTAAATCTTTACTGCGAGGTTGATGGATATTCCGTATTTTTGCAAAAAGATCATTGCCTGTCGGAGTTCTCTTTTTTCCTCTACCTGACTCGAGATCTCCATCGCTTTTCTCTCGCTGATCCCTTTGATCTCTGCTAAACGTTCCGGTTCTTCCTCAATGATCCGAAAGGTATCCTCTTTAAATCTCCGTACAATTCTGGCTGCTAACGCTGCCCCTATCCCTTTAATTGCCCCGGAACCAAGATAACGCTCTATGGATTGTATATCCTCCGGTGCCTGTTCCTCAAAGGATTCCACTTTCATCTGTACCCCATAGGTCGGATGATCCACATACTCTCCCCGCAATTTCAGGTACATTCCCTCACTGATCACGGAAAATGTACCCACACAGGTCATTTCATCTTCCTCGCCTGCAAAGTTCATAACCGTATATCCATTTTCTGCATTTCTGAACACGATGTGTTCTACATAACCTGTCAATTCTTCCATGGTCTGCATTTTCCTCCGTACAGTTGTTACTATCGTATATATTGAATATCGTTTTCAAACAATAAACAAGGCTGTCCTAGGACAGCCTTACTCTTATCTTTGCTATTCTTATAAGTTATAATTGCGCTTCATCTGTTCATACAGTGTCTGTGCAATTCCAAAGTCTCCCTGATCTACGATCTTATCTGCATACTCCTGCATCATCTGGTCTTCAAAGTAGTCTTTTAATTGTCCCATTGACTGATCTTTGTTGTCATCCTCAGGAATCATTTTTTTCATTTCCTTCATGACCTGTTCTACAAAATATGCTTCAAAATCTTTGCAGACATCCATCAGTTCTTCATCGGAAGCACTGGAAAGATCTCCGGAAATGGTATCATTCAAACGGCTTGCCGAAGCATTCTGAGCCGATGTTGCTGTCTGTTCATACAGATTGCTATAAGGATTGATGCTAATTCCACTCATACCGCTTCCTCCTTATTATCTTCTCAACTGATTTGCCTGTGAAAGCATATCATCAGATGCCTGTATTGCCTTAGAATTCAATTCATAGGCTCTCTGTGCAATGATCAGGTTTACCATTTCATCTGCAACCTGAACATTGGACCCCTCTAAGTAGCCCTGACGCACATTTGATCTGTCCAGTCCGGCTGTCGTTGCCTCATTCATTGGATTACCGGAAGCATCTGTAACTCTCAATAAGGAATCCTGCAATTTTTCAAGTCCCCCTGGATTGTTAAACTGGAATAATCCAATACTCTGGTTCATATCCACCGGATTTCCCTGTGCATTTCTGTAATAGAACTGTCCCTGTGAAGTTACGGAAACTTTTTCCGCTGCCACGCCATCCGGTATACGGATCATATTTCCTCGGGAGTCTAAAACCGGATATCCGTCAGAGTTCGTCAGAATAACTCCGTCATTTCCGATGCTCCAGGTAAAATTACCGTTTCTTGTATAGTATGTATTACCATCTGCTCCACGAACTGCAAAGAAGCCTTCGCCGTCGATCGCAAATGCCGTATCACTTTCACTTGCTAACATTGCTCCCTGTGTAAACATGGAAGTATTGGATGCAACACGCGTACCTAAGCCTACCTGTGCCGGTATCGGTTTGTTCTCACCATTTGCTGTCGTTGTTCTTGCCTGTAAATTTTGGTACAGCAGGGATTTGAATTCTGTCTTCTCTGTCTTATAGCCTGTTGTATTTACATTTGCAATATTATTGGATATTGTATCTACATTCGTCTGCTGTGCGATCATTCCAGATGCCGCACTCCATAAAGCTCTCATCATAATTCAAACACCTCTCTTATAGCTTGCCTACCTGATTTACTGCTTTGTCTAACATCGTATCAATCGTCTGAATGATCTTCTGATTTGCTTCATACGCTCTTGTGATCGTGATCATATCGACCATTTCCGAAACAACCTGCACATTGGAAGCCTCAATCACTCCCTGTTCTACCTGTGCTCCTGCTGCAACGATCTGTGCTCCGTCTACCGTCTGATAGAGATTTTCTCCAAACTTCTCTAAATAATTATAGTTCGCAAAATCTACTACTCCGACTCTTCCGACCACCGCACGGTTCTGCCAGATATTTCCCTGCTCGTCGATCGTAAACTTCTGGTTCGGATCGATACGGATATAGCCTGCTGCTCCCGGATCAGAATTCATCGCTGCATTCTGGTTCAGCACATAGTCTCCGTCCTTGGTTACCAGATAACCGTCCTTATTTACGGTAAAGGCTCCGTCTCTTGTATATTTTACAGAAGTCTCACCCTGTTTGTTCGTATAAGATATTGCAAAAAATCCATCGCCTGCCAGTGCTAAATCTGCCGGATTGTCCGTCACTTCAAAAGAACCCTGATCATAATTTGTATAGGTTTCTCCGATATGTACCCCCAGACTGATGTCACCGATCCTGCGCGGTATGTTATATGCTGAGGTGTCTTTGATTTTTATTGCATAAGTATCTGCAAATGTCTGTGCCGTACTGCCTTCTTTTTTATAGCCGTTCGTATCTGCATTTGCCAGATTGTTTGTCATGATGTCCATACGGTTCTGCTCGTTCAACATTCCCGTATAGGCTGTGTAGAGTCCTTTTACCATGTATAAATTCTCCTTTCTGAATAAGGGGCAATGACACCGCTTTCTACGATGCCATTACTTATACACTTCCTGTGTTATCCAGCCATCCGTGATAGGTTTCACGCTTACATCTGTTTGTCGTCGTGATTTCCTGCTAAAAATTCTACATATTTTCCTGTTCCGATCGCCACACAGGTCATCGGCTCTTCTGCGGTCATCGTGTTAATGCCTGTACGGTCTTCGATCAGTTCTTCTAAACCTCTTAACAGAGCACCACCGCCTGTAAGGACGATTCCTCTGTCTGCTACGTCTGCTGCTAACTCCGGTGGAGTCTTTTCTAATACACTGTGAACTGCTTCTACAATCTGAAGTGTTGCTTCACGGAGTGCTTCTTCTGTCTCCTCAGAACTTACCTGTACCGTCTTTGGAAGACCTGTTACAAGGTTTCTTCCGCGTACATCCATTGTCTCCGGCTGTGCTAACGGGAAACAGGTTCCAATCTTGATCTTAATGTCCTCTGCGGTTCTTTCACCGATCAGAAGATTATGTTTTTTTCTCATATAACGAACGATCGCTTCGTCAAAATCATCTCCGGCGATCTTAATGGATGTGCTTACTACAGATCCGCCTAAAGAGATGACTGCAATATCAGAAGTTCCTCCTCCGATATCTACGATCATATTTCCGCAAGGTCTTGCAATGTCAATTCCCGCTCCGATCGCTGCTGCGATCGGCTCCTCTATAATAGAAACTTCTCTTGCTCCTGCCTGATAAGTTGCATCTTCTACTGCTTTCTTCTCTACCTCTGTTACACCACTTGGTACACAAACGGAGATGCGTGGTTTACGAAAACTCTTCTTACCCATTGCCTTCTGGATAAAATATTTGATCATTTTCTCCGTAACGGTATAATCGGAAATAACTCCCTGACGTAACGGACGTACTGCCACGATGTTGCCCGGTGTTCTACCAAGCATCAATCTTGCTTCTTCACCAATTGCTTTGATCTTGTTGGTATCGCGGTCAAATGCCACAACGGAAGGCTCTTTTAGCACGACACCCTTTCCTTTAATATATACTAAAATACTTGCTGTACCTAAATCAATTCCGATATCTGTTGAAACCATTCTGATGTTTCTCCTTTCTTCCTGTCCTACCTATATATTATCATTTATAAATTGGATTTATCGATTCTGTTCATCTATAGAAACGCCTATGATACACATTTTTCCATATTCATACTTATTATATACAATGACGTGATGTTTTTAAAGGTTTTTTTTTGTTTTTTCTCTGATTTAAGACTTTTTTAAAACATTTTAAAAGATTCATATTTTATTAACTTCATATTCATACTTTATTCACATATTCAAGGTACTATAATAGCGTACTAGCTAAGGCTAATATAATTTTTCATAACTCATACTGCTCGGGTTCCTAGAACTCGGGCAGTACTCCCCGAAAGTTTGGGCTTCCAATCACTTGGAAGCTTTTTTATTTGTCTAATGACTGGTTTGTTTAACGGCTTGTTTGGCTGATACCTTAATAAAAGAATCGTGCGACTTGGGATAGATCACTCTGATTGTGGTCTGCTCCCGGGTCGCACGGTTTCGTTTTATACTTCCTTATTTCTAAATTCTTAAATTCTTTTATTTCCGAACCCTATTATCTTGAAACTTTTTTATCTTTGGATTTCTTATTTTTTCTTCAGGTATTTCTTTAAATATTGTCCGGTATAGGAACCTTTGACTTTTGCCACTTCTTCCGGCGTTCCTTTTGCAATGACCGTTCCACCGCCATTGCCGCCTTCCGGTCCCATATCGATGATATAATCCGCTGTCTTGATCACATCCAGATTATGTTCGATGACAACTACCGTATTGCCTCCGTCCGAAAGCCGCCGCAGGATTTCTATTAATTTATGCACATCCGCAAAATGCAGTCCGGTAGTCGGCTCATCTAAGATATAAATTGTCTTTCCCGTGCTCCGTTTACTCAACTCTGTAGCCAGTTTGATACGCTGTGCTTCACCGCCGGATAATGTGGTGGATGGCTGTCCTAATCGGATATAGGAAAGTCCCACATCATAAAGGGTCTGGATTTTTCTGTGGATGGATGGTACGTTTTCAAAGAAGGTCAGTGCCTCCTCCACTGTCATATCCAGTACATCATAGATGCTCTTTCCTTTATATCTTACTTCTAAGGTCTCACGGTTGTAACGTTTGCCACCACAAACCTCACATGGAACATAAACATCCGGCAAAAAGTGCATTTCGATCTTTAAGATTCCATCTCCGGAACACGCCTCGCATCTTCCACCCTTTACATTGAAGCTGAAACGTCCTTTTTTATAACCTCTTGCTTTTGCATCCGGTGTTGCCGCAAAGAGGTCGCGGATCATGTCAAAAACTCCCGTATAAGTCGCCGGATTAGAGCGTGGTGTCCTTCCGATCGGAGACTGGTCAATGTCGATCACCTTATCTAACTGCTCAATCCCTTCGATTTTGTTATGTGCTCCCGGTATCGTTCTGGCACGGTTCAGTTTTTTGGCTAATGTCTTATACAAAATCTCATTGGTCAGTGAACTTTTTCCGGAACCCGATACTCCGGTCACACAGGTCATCACACCGAGCGGCACATCGACATCTATGTTTTTCAGGTTATTTTCTTTTGCCCCTTTGATTGTCAGATATCCGGTTGGTTTTCTACGTTCCTCTGGCACCGGTATCTGTATCCTGCCACTCAGATAGGCTCCTGTAATGGATTTTTCATTCTGCATGATCTCTTCTGCCGTACCGGCGGCAACCACTTCTCCACCGTGCTCGCCTGCTCCCGGTCCGATATCCACGACATAATCTGCCGCAAGCATAGTGTCCTCATCGTGTTCTACCACGATAAGGGTATTGCCTAAATCTTTTAAATTTTTTAAAGTATTTAAAAGTTTGTCATTATCTCTCTGGTGCAGTCCGATACTCGGCTCGTCTAAAATATAGGCAACGCCCACCAGACCGGAGCCGATCTGTGTTGCCAGTCGGATACGCTGTGCTTCTCCACCGGACAAACTTCCGGTTGCACGGGCAAGTGTCAGATAGTCCAGTCCAACATCCATGAGGAATCCCACTCTGGCACGGATTTCTTTTAAGATCTGTTCTCCGATCAACATCTGCTGCTTTGTCAATTCCATATGCTTCATGAACTCCGACAAGTTCTTAATCGACATTGTTGTAATTTCATAGATATTTTTATCACAGACTGTCACTGCCAAAGATTCTTTTTTCAGTCTCTGACCTTTACATACCTTACATGGGGTGATCCGCATAAAGGACTCGTATTCCTGTTTGCTGGTTTCCGAACCGGTCTCACGGTAACGCCGCTCCACATTTTTGATCAGTCCTTCAAAGGCAACGTCGTAGACTCCTTCTCCTCTTTGACCTTTGTAATACACTTTGACGGATTTTCCATTTGTTCCATTTAAGAGCATATTACGGATGTCCTCCGGCAGATCCTGATATGGCGTATCTAAGTCAAACTGATATTCTTTGGACAATGCCTGTAAAATTGCATAGGTATAGCTGGACGGATCTGTGCAGGACTGCCAGCCCATGACCTGTATCGCCCCTTCGGAAATCGCCAGACTCTTATCCGGTATCATCAAATCCTCATCAAACTCCATTTTGTATCCAAGTCCGAAACATTCCGGGCAGGCTCCAAACGGATTGTTGAAGGAAAAACTTCTCGGTTCGATCTCATCAATGCTCACACCGCAGTCGGGACAGGAAAAACTCTGGGAAAAACGCATCGGTTCTCCTCCAATAATATCTACGATCATCAGTCCCTCTGCTAAGTCCATGACATTTTCTATGGAATCCGTCAGACGTTTTTCTATGCCTTCTTTGACGACCAGACGGTCTACGATAATCTCTATATTATGCTTGATGTTTTTATCCAGTGGAATCTCTTCACTTAGTTCATAGACATTCCCATCCACCTGTACACGGACATATCCGCTTCGCTTTGCTTTTTCAAATAATTTCTGATGCATTCCCTTACGGCCGCGGACTACCGGTGCTAATAGCTGTATTTTGGTCCGTTCCGGCAATGACATGATCTGATCCACCATCTGGTCTACGGTCTGTTTTTTGATTTCTTTTCCGCAGACCGGGCAATGCGGGATTCCAATCCTTGCATAGAGCAGACGCATATAATCGTAGATTTCCGTAACCGTTCCGACCGTAGAACGCGGATTCCGGTTTGTGGATTTCTGGTCTATGGAAATTGCCGGAGAAAGTCCCTCGATCTTTTCTACATTTGGTTTTTCCATCTGTCCTAAAAACTGTCTGGCATAGGAGGACAGGGATTCCATATAACGCCGTTGTCCTTCTGCATAGATCGTATCAAATGCCAGTGAGGATTTTCCCGAACCGCTGAGTCCGGTCAGCACTACAAATTCATTTCTCGGTATGTCGATATCCAAATGTTTCAGATTATGCTCATTTGCTCCTCTGATCTTTATATATTTCCGTTCTTTCATGTTCCTTACCCTTTCTTGCCGGAATCCTGCTTGATCTCTTCTACCATACGTCGTAAATCCAGCATTTTGTCTCTCAGTTCTGCCGCTGCCTCGAAATTCAGATCCGCGGCTGCGCGGTCCATCTGTTTTTTCACATCTTTGATGAGTTTTTCTAACTCTTCGCGGCTCATGGACTCCGGATCTTTCTTAAATTCTATCTCTTCTTTTGCGACTTTCTTAGAAATACTGATTAAGTCGCGGACGGATTTTTCTATCGTCTTTGGTGTAATTCCATGTTCTTTGTTGTATGCTTCCTGTATCTGGCGGCGGCGTTTTGTCTCATCGATCGCCATGCGCATAGAATCGGTAATTGTATCTGCATACATGATGACATGACCATCCTGATTTCTCGCCGCTCTTCCGATCGTCTGTATAAGCGATGTATGGGAACGCAGGAAACCTTCTTTATCCGCATCCAAAATTGCTACCAGTGTAATTTCCGGAATATCCAGTCCCTCTCGCAAAAGGTTGATCCCCACCAGCACATCAAAGACATCCAGACGCAGGTCACGGATGATCTCCGCCCGCTCTAACGTATCGATATCCGAATGCAGATATTTTACCCGGATGCCCACTTCCCGCATATAATCGGTCAGATCTTCTGCCATCCGTTTTGTCAATGTCGTAACCAGTACCTTATGATGCCCGGAAATTTCTTTTTTTACTTCTGCTAATAGATCGTCTATCTGTCCCTCTACCGGACGGACATCTACCTCCGGATCTAACAGTCCTGTCGGACGGATGATCTGCTCTGTCCGCAGCAGCTCATGCTCATCTTCATATACGTTTGGCGTTGCAGATACAAACAGCATCTGATCGATCTTACTCTCAAATTCCTCAAAGTTCAGCGGACGGTTGTCTTTTGCTGACGGCAGACGGAATCCATAGTCCACCAGTGTGGATTTTCTTGCCTGGTCTCCTGCATACATACCACGCACCTGTGGTATGGTGATATGCGACTCATCCACTATGATCAGATAATCATCTGTAAAGTAGTCCATTAAAGTGTGTGGCGTTGCTCCTGCCGGACTTCCCGCTAAATGTCTGGAATAGTTCTCGATTCCACTGCAAAATCCGGTCTCTTTTAACATTTCTATATCAAAATTTGTTCTCTCTGCAATCCGCTGTGCCTCTAACAGCTTGTCCTCGCCCTTAAAATATTTTACGCGCTCTTCTAATTCTTTTTCTATATCCACACAGGCACGATCGATCTTTTCCTGCGGCACGACGTAGTGGGATGCCGGGAAGATGGAGATATGCTCCAGCCGGCTCTTGATCTCTCCGGTCAGCACATCGATCTCGGTAATTCTGTCTATCTCATCTCCAAAAAATTCCACACGCACTGCCGTATCACTGTTATTTGCCGGAAAAATCTCCAACGTATCTCCATGCACCCGGAAGGTTCCTCTTCCAAAGTCCATCTCATTTCTTGTATACTGTATATCTATCAATGCCCGGATGACATCATCCCTGTCTTTTTCCATTCCCGGACGCAGAGATACCATCATTCCCATATAGTCTTCCGGACTTCCCAAACCGTAAATACAGGAAACGCTGGCTATCACGATAACATCTTTCCGCTCCACCAACGCGGCGGTCGCCGACAGACGCAGTTTATCGATTTCCTCGTTGATCGAGGAATCTTTTGCGATATAAGTATCCGTGGACGGCACATATGCCTCCGGTTGATAATAATCATAATAGGAAACAAAATATTCCACAGCGTTTTCCGGAAAGAACTCTTTGAACTCCCCATACAGCTGCGCCGCCAATGTCTTATTATGCGAGATAATCAGTGTCGGCTTATTTAGTGCCGCTATGACATTTGCCATTGTAAATGTTTTTCCCGAACCCGTAACTCCCAGCAGGGTCTGAAACTGGTTGCCTTCCTGAAAGCCCTTCACCAGTGCCTCAATCGCCTGTGGCTGGTCACCGGTTGGCTGATATTTTGATACTAATTTGAAATGCTCCATAAATTTCTCCTGATCATATCCTGTTATCTATCTGTGATGCTTGCAAAATTTTGCAATATGAATGTTTTGGATCTGTTCTTATTATTGTTACCTGTTTAGTATATCATTCAATATAAAAAAAGTACAGAACAAACTCAAACATTTGTTCTGTACCATATTCCTTATACTCTCACTCTACCTCTTCTCTTCCCCTCTACTCAAATCCCCGGATTCGTTCCACAACCGAATGCCGCCCTGCCAGCAATCGGTATGCCAGTACCGGAACCGCCACACAGACCGCCAGAACCAGAAGGACTGCTGCCGACACTGGAAGTATCGGAACTGAAAATGCAATGCCACGGTAATTCATCGACTGGTAACACAGATAGGTGATCAGAAGTCCTACGGTCCCTGTCAGGAGTATGGAGCCGCCCGCATAAAAAAGTCCCTCATAGACTAACATCCGATAAACCTGCCGGTCGGTCATGCCCACACTCTCCATGACCGACAATTCGACCTGTCGGTTCTGAATACTGCCGGAAACCGTATTGATATAATTCATCAGACCGATAAATGCCAAGATCAAAGTAATTCCGATTCCGACACCCTTCATATTTCCCTGTGCCTTTTTCACATTTTCCATTTCTTCTATTTTAGATTCATAAGAAACATCTCTGCTGTCGGAAAGTGACTGAATAGCTTTTATTACTGCCTGTTCCGTCTGAGTGTCATACTCTTCATCATAGAGAACCGTCATATCCTGAACAAACGGATTTTTTACCACTTGCTCTAGCCACTTTTCACTGACGATCAGATTCGGTCCCAGTCCGATCCCTGCATAACGGTTATCATCTGTAACGCCTGCTATCTGAAATGTACATTTTCCCTGCGAAACCGAATTTTCCGGCAGGAGGCAGGTAAGCTCTTTTCCTAAAATCTCCTTTTCCTTTAACTGCACACCGTTTCGATAGAGAATACACACCCTGCCTTCCATAAAATCCTTTTTGTTCACCTTTTTCTGAAACATACTGTTCAGATTTTCAAATTCCGCTTCATCGATTCCTTTCAAATAAGAATAATATTTTTCCGGATGTGCCTTGTAGTCCTCTACCGACTGCTCATACGGTTCAGACATCCACATTTCATATACCGCCCGCATCCATGTGTTGGCAAAATCAGCCTCCCATGGAACCAAGATTTTGGTACTGGTCATCTGGTGCACTTCTTTCACGCCGGAAATATTTTCGATCTTTTTCGTAAAATCGCTATCTAAAATCGACTTCCAGTCCTTTGTATCCTCTTTCATCAGTGTATCATTGACAATCTCCATATCTGCATCCATGTAATTCGATACAATGGTCCTTGCTCCCTGACTTTCGATCAATGTGATCAGCACTAAAAATACCGAAAGACCGGTTGCTAACGATAAAAATACAACGGCTGTTTTCTTCTTATCCTTTTTCAACTGTCTGCAAGCCATATTTTTTAACGCATGACCTCTTTTCGTCCGGTGCGATTTCCGGTTTGATGTGACGGTACGGTATCCAAGTGCCTCCATCGGTGTGACGGCACAGGCAATTTTGACCGGCTTTCTGCTTCCAAGCAGCAGGGTAATGACCGCAATCAGGATCGTCAAAAGGATAATTCCCGGATGAAATGCCACTACGACTTTTTCACGGATGCCAAGGGAACGCACCACCTCCGGGATAATGAAAAACGAAGTCAGCACTCCCGCAAAAAGTCCACCGCCAATTCCAAATATCCCGATCCAGCACATCTGACGTTTCATCAGATTTTTTACCTGCGTTCCGGTCATTCCGACTGTCTGGAGTAAGCCGTAATAGCGGATATTTCCGGAAACCGATAAATAGAGAATATTGTATATCAAAAGGTATGCACTCAAGCAAGTGATGAATGCCAGTCCCACCATTCCCCTTAAGATCCGTACGGAATTGGAGGTTTCGGCTGTAAAAAACAGTGCCTGCTGCACTCCTAGATTCATCTGCTCCCGAAACTCTTCCTGTTTTTTTGTCGTCAGGATTTTACTTTTGAACTGCAGATACATTCTTCCGGAACGAACATCCGACAACTGATAACCGGACTGCTGATAAAATTTTTTAGAAACAAAAAATACTTTTTTCGTACCGTATCCGTCCCAGATCCCACAGATTTTAAAGGTTTTCTCCTTCGGTTCTGTTCCGTTATCATCACCGTAGGTCAGTGTAAACGTGTCACCGATCCCCAGTCCCGAAAGCCCGCAGTCCTCCAATGCGGTCTGCGTGACCATCACTTCATTTTCCTGTTTCGGATAATGCCCCTTTGTTTCTTTTCTTGCCGGAGCCATGATCTCGTCCCAGTAAGTTTTATCGCTGTAGATCAGCCCCGTATGCAGGGTATCATCCCATTGGGTGCTGATCGCATAACCCGCCACGCCGACTTTTCCTATCTTCGATACCTCACTGCTGTTTTCACACTTTTTTACCTGTTCTTTCGTCATTCCATACATGATAGCATCCATGTCCCCACCACTCAAGCGGATGTTCTGACGTTTTTCCATTTTTACATAGGTAAGTCCTACCGTAAAAATCGAAAAGAGCATAAAAACTGCCAGAAAGACAGCACACACCAGTACCAGATTTTTGCCCTTATTCCGAAAAAAGGAAGTCTTTGCCATCCTTTTGATGACCTGCTGATTATTATTTTTCAGCATCTTCATCACTTCCCTTCCGTATTTTTCCGTCCTCAATACAGACGATCCGGTCTGCGAGCTGCGCAATATCCATATCGTGAGTAATCAGTATCAGTGTCTGCGAAAAACGTTTTGCCGCAACGCGCAAAAGTCCCAACACCTCATGACCTGTTCCGGAGTCCAGGTTTCCTGTCGGCTCATCTGCAAGAATGATCGCCGGTTTCGATGCAAGTGCCCTCGCGATCGCCACGCGTTGCTGCTGGCCGCCGGACAACGTCCCCGGAAGTGCCTCTGCCTTTTCCTGTAAATGCAGCATATCCAAAAGTTCCCCGATAAATTTTTCATCCACATAACCGCCGTCTAACTCGATCGGCAGTACAATATTTTCATAGACATTCAGATCCGGTACCAGATTATAATTCTGGAATACAAATCCCACTTTTCTTCTGCGAAAAATGGCAAGCTGTTCTTTTTTCAATTCCGACAGCTTCTTTCCGTCTACAAAGACCTCTCCCGAAGTCGGGGTGTCGAGTCCGCCCAGCATATGGAGCAGGGTGCTCTTTCCGCTTCCCGATTTTCCGATCATTGCGACAAATTCTCCACGCTCTACCGTAAGATCCACGCCGTCCAATGCTTTTACCGTATTTTCTCCAAGCCGGTAATATTTTTTCAATGCCTGTGTTTCTACCATCCATGTCTTCATCTTTCTTTCCTCCTTATAACACAAGCATAATGGTAAAAAATCTCAAACCTGTCACAATCTTTAACTATCACAAAATTGTGATAATCTGTTCCTGTAAAGCGACGCTCTTTCACAAGGAACTCATTCGCATGTATCTGTTATTTTTCAACCAGTTTTTATCCATTTGGCAGGAAAATCCGAATTTCTGCTCCCGCTCCTGCTTCTGATACCACTTCGATATAACCTTCCTGCATCGAAATGATCTCTCTTGCTAAATAGAGACCCACGCCGATCCCTTCTTCGTCATGCACCTCCGGTTCCCGATAAAACCTTTGAAAAATCTCTGCCTGCCGTTCTTTTGCAATCCCCTTTCCCGTATCTTTGACACTGATCCTTGTAAAAAATTCCTCTTTCTTTGTCGATATCCATATCTTTCCACCGGCATCCGTATACTTAACCGCATTTTCTAACAGATTAAAAACTGCCTCCTCCGTCCATTTGCTGTCGTGAGAAACCGTTAAATCCTCTTCACAGTCCACATAGATTTCCATCTGTTTCTTTCCTGCCCTTGGAACGATCGCCGAAACCGCACGATACAAAGTATCGTATACCGATACATCCTTTTTCCGTATTTCAATAATACCGGTTTCTAAACGCGACATTTTAACCATGCTCTGTATCAGAAAATCCAGTTTTTTAGTCTGCTGCTCCATCCGGTTTAAAAATTCTGCCGTCTCTTTTTCGTCCAAATCCCCTGCCTGCAACAGTTCTAAATAAACTTTCAGATTTGCGATCGGTGTTTTTGTCTGATGTGAAATATCGGAGATCAGCTCCTTCATCTGCTGTTTATCCTTTTTGCTTTCTTCCTCTTTTTCACTCCAGATTTCCTGCAATCTCTTGAAGCGGACCGATATTTTTCCCCACAGGCTGTCATCCATTTCTTCTTCCACGGAAATCTCTGCTCCTGTCGCCAGTGCATCCAATGCCTGCTCCAATTTTTCCGAAAATTGATCTATTTCTTTCTTTTTCCGTCCTAATCTCATGCTTCTGCCCACTGATAACCCATTCCATAAACGTTCAAAATATAGCGATGCTCTTCATCTTCAATCTTTTTACGCAGCCGGTTGACATTGACCGCTAAAGTATGCTTGTCCACATAAGCGCCCGTGGAATCCCACAGTTTTTCTAACAATACGGAATACGTCAAAAGAACTCCTGCATTTTCCGTAAAATAACGAAGCATCCGAAATTCTGTCGGTGTCAGAACACATTCTTTTCCACCGACCCACGCTCTTGCCGCATCAAAATCCACGCGCAAAAATCCATCCTCAAAACATCTGTGTTCCTGTCTCGAACCGTTTCTGCACAAAACATCGATCTTTTTCAAAAGGATTTTCATGGAAAAAGGCTTGGTCACATAGTCCTCTGCCCCCGCTTCATAGCCGCACAGCGCATCCTCTTCTAAATCTCTTGCCGTCAGAAAAAGCACCGGAACCGGTGTGCGTTCCTTCACCCATTTGCAAAAATCAAACCCTTCGCCATCCGGCAGATTGACATCTAAAAGGATCACATCCGCACCTTCTTTTAAAAACAGTGTTTTTGCATTCTGGACAGAATCCGCACTTTCTGTCAGATAGCCTGCTTTTTGCAGTGTATAACAGATTCCTTCTTTTAATTCTCTATCATCCTCAACGATCAGTATTTTTTTCATGATTTTTCTTTATCTTTTCCTCCCACTCATGCAGACGTTTTGCTGCCTCCGGATTCTGTTTTTCCAATCTGTGCTCTAAGCGGACACGGCTTGCCTCTAAACGTTCTAAGACCTCCGGATGTTCCTTTTGTACCTGTTCCATGATCCTGCGTCGTCTCTTTTCGATCAGTTCGAGGATCACGGCACGGTTATCCTGTGCACTCAGATTCTTAGAAAGCTCATCCATGTGCAACTCCATACGTCTTAGGAACTCGTCCTCGTCAATCACACCAAGGCTGTGCCAGGTTTCCATATATTTTTCTAAGCCCTGCTCTACTAAATTCTCTAAATCCGGCATCTTTTGAATATTTTCTAAGACAAGGTGTACCCGCTTTTCAATCTCTTCTACCGTATCTTCGCCAAACGCCCAGGTGAACTCTTCCAACGTATTTTCCGCTTCTGCCGGAATACTCATTAAGAATTTCTGTTTTCTCTCATCCAGCCCGCTCAGTACATACGGCTCCTGCAGTCCTGCATCGTAAAGTGCCGCCGTAATGGTACGCCGCACGTGTCCTTCCTCGATCAGATGACCAATGCCTAACTTTCGCATCTGTACATTGACGGTATCCATGTGCTCTGTCAGATAAAAACGGATGCCGCGTTTTTGCAGATTTTCCGCTAACAGCTCTAAGCGGTCTGCTGCTGTAATGTCGATTCCCGTGACCGCTCCCGCATCCACGATCACTACTTTGGTATCGTCCTTGATATGACTTTCAATATCCTCCTGAAAAATCTTTATGTTTGCAAAAAAGAGACTTTCGCTGAACTGATAGATCAGCACATGTTCGATCTCATAGGCATAGCGGTTTTTCTTTCTGTCATAAAAACCCTCCCTGCCCGGAATGACTCCCAAAAACGCTCTTGGAGGATTCGTTGCCCGAAGGATCACAGCCACAAAAGAGAGTAACATTCCGATAATGACTCCGTAAATGGTTCCAAGTAACAGCACGCCTAAAAAAGCCGCCACAAAAATATAAAATTCATTTTTGCTGACCTCATAGAGGCGCTTTGCTAAATCAAACTCCACCACCTTCATCAGTGCAGAAATGACGATCGCCGTCAGCACCGGAACCGGAAGATAGCCGATAAAACCGGTTCCAAACAGCAGTAACAGTATCATGGACAATCCTGCCGTAATGGATACCACCTGTGTTTTTCCACCATACTGCTCATTCATAGAAGTTCTTGATATGCTTCCGTTGACCGGACAGCAGCCCACAAATGCCGCTGCTAAGTTGCTGACACCACAGGCAAGGATTTCCCGGTTGTCATCAATTTTATAGCCATTCTTAAATGCAAAATTATTTTCCGACAAAAGTGTTTCCGCCATGATGACTACCGCCACCATCAATCCGCGTCCCGCTGCCTGTGTCAGATTGACCTTTCCCAGTTCCGGGAAGAAAAAGGAAGGCATTCCCGGCTCTACTTCCGCTAACAGCCGTACCCCATACTCATCAATATGACAGACACAGGTCAAAAAGACTCCGGCAGCCATGACGACCACCGCCATCGGAAACTTCGGAGCAAATTTTCTCACTACCACGATTGCCACTAAGGAAGATACCCCAAGAATAACCGAAACTATGTTAATATTTTCACATGCTTTGATGATATGGCGTATCAGTTCTACCAACTCTCCCGAACCGGAACTGTTTCCTAAGATTTTCGGGATCTGCATGAGGATGATCGTCACGGCGATTCCGCTGATGAAGCCTCCCATGACAGGCGTAGAAATAAAATCCACTATTTTCCCCGCATGGAATAAATAAAAGACCAGCAGCCACACACCCGCAAACAGCGCCACCATCGGCACAAACTGCATTGCCTCTTCCGATGCCGGTGCAATGCCAAGCGTCGCTAATGCCGCACCTACGATCGCCGCCGGTGCTGCATCGACTCCCATGATAAACTGTGGCGACGTAGAAAAGATCGCAAATAACAAAATCGGAAATACCGAACCGTAAAGTCCGTAAACTGCCGGAAGTCCTGCCACTTCCGCGTATCCCATCGCAATCGGTATGGACACTGCCGCCATGATGATGCCCGAAAGGATATCTTTTGGCAGATACTGTACTTTATAATTTTTGCATGTGTGAAATAGTCCTGTCTTCATTCCAATCTCTCCCTGAATTTTTGTAAAATCGAAACAGGGAATGCCTCGTCTTCCGATGCACTCCCTGTTATTTTTACCTGATTTTCTTTAGCGTCTTCCGCAACACTGTTTGTATTTCTTTCCACTGCCACATGGACATGGATCATTCGGATATACCTTTGCTGTCTCACGGCGCTTTGGAGTCGCTGCCACAGAATCATCTTTATTCGTTCCGGTTACTTTTGCAACCTGTTCTCTCTCTACCTTCTGCTCAATGCGGACATGGAAGAGAAGTCTTACGGTATCTTCCTGAATGTTCGCGATCATATCATCGAACATGTCAAATCCGCTCATCTTGTATTCTACTAACGGATCTTTCTGTCCATATGCCTGCAACCCGATACCCTGACGGAGCTGGTCCATATCATCAATATGATCCATCCATTTTCTGTCGATAACCTTTAATAAGATCACACGCTCTAACTCACGCAGTGCTTCCGGTTCCGGGAACTCTGCTTCTTTTGCTTCGTACAGCTTCACTGCCTGTTCTTTCAGCTTATGCTTTAACTCTTTGACATCTTTTACTTCATCTGTCAATGCTGCCGTGATCGGTTTTAAAGGAATGATCGGAAGTAACAGTTCATTCAGTTCTGTTAAATCCCAGTCCTCTTTTGGAATGTCGGAGGAAATACAGGTGTCAATCGTGTTTTCCACACGATCCGTGATCATCTTATAAATCACATCCCGCATACTTTCGCCGTTTAATACGCGGCGGCGCTCTTCGTAGATGATCTCTCTCTGATCGTTCATAACCTGGTCGTATTCTAGCAGATTTTTACGGATACCAAAGTTGTTACCCTCGATCTTCATCTGTGCTTTTTCAATCGCATTGGTCAGCATCTTATGCTGGATCTGTTCATTTTCCGGAACACCAAGCGTATTGAATACTTCCATCAGCTTCTCAGAACCGAACAGACGCATCAGATCGTCCTCTAAGGAAATGAAGAACTGGGATTCACCCGGATCTCCCTGACGGCCTGAACGTCCACGCAACTGGTTATCAATACGTCTGGATTCGTGACGCTCTGTACCGATGATCTTCAGACCGCCCGCAGCGCGTGCTTCATCGTCTAACTTAATATCGGTACCACGGCCTGCCATGTTGGTTGCGATCGTAACTGCTCCGTGCAATCCGGCATCTGCTACGATTTCTGCTTCCATTTCATGGAACTTCGCATTTAAGACCTTATGCTGAATTCCTGCTTTTTTCAAAAGCCGGCTGATTTCCTCGGAAATATCAATGGTAATGGTTCCGACCAATACCGGCTGACCTTTTTCATGTGCCTTGATCACTTCCTCAACTACTGCATGATATTTTTCTTTTTTCGTCTTATAAACGGCATCCTGTAAGTCCTCACGGATAATCGGTTTATTCGTAGGAATGACGATAACGTCCATTCCGTAAATATCACGAAACTCTTTTTCCTCTGTTAAAGCGGTACCTGTCATACCTGCTTTTTTATCATATTTATTAAAGAAGTTCTGGAAAGTAATGGTTGCTAATGTCTTACTTTCTCTCTTAACCTTTACATGCTCTTTTGCCTCAATTGCCTGATGCAGTCCGTCAGAATAACGGCGGCCCGGCATGATACGTCCGGTAAACTCATCTACGATCAATACCTGATCATCCTGAACGACATAGTCCTGATCGCGGAACATCAGATTGTGTGCACGGAGTGCTAAAATAATGTTGTGCTGGATTTCTAAGTTGTCCGGATCTGCAAGGTTGTCAATCTTAAAGAACTGCTCTACCTTCTTCACACCGTCCTGTGTCAGGTTTACGACTTTATCTTTTTCATTTACGATAAAATCTCCGCTCTCTTCCACTTCAATTCCCATGATGGCATCCATCTTGGAAAACTCCTGGCTCTCTTCGCCTCGTACCAATTGTCTTGCTAAAATATCGCAGGCTTCATAAAGACTGGTAGATTTTCCACTCTGACCGGAAATAATAAGCGGTGTTCTCGCTTCGTCGATCAATACGGAGTCAACCTCGTCGATAATTGCATAATGAAGGCCTCTTTGTACCAGCTGCTCCTTGTAAATGACCATGTTGTCTCTCAGATAGTCAAATCCAAGTTCATTATTCGTAATATAAGTAATATCACAGTTATATGCCTCACGGCGCTCATCGTTGTCCATACTATTCAGAACCACACCTACGGTCAGTCCTAAAAATTCATGAACTTTTCCCATCCACTCAGCATCACGTTTTGCCAGATAATCATTGACGGTAACGATGTGTACACCTTTTCCTTCCAATGCATTCAGATATGCCGGAAGTGTGGATACCAAGGTCTTACCTTCACCGGTTTTCATCTCCGCAATACGTCCCTGGTGCAGTACCACACCACCCATAAGCTGTACACGGTAGTGCTCCATGCCAAGAACACGTCTTGCTGCCTCTCTTACTGTTGCAAATGCCTCCGGAAGCAGATCGTCTAATGTCTCGCCTTCTTCTAAACGTTTCTTATACTCTTTTGTTTTATCTCTCAGTTCTTCATCAGACAATGCCATCATGGAGTCCCGCATTGCCTCAATCTTGTCTACGATTGGATTTACAATTTTAAGTTCCCTGTCACTATGCGTGCCAAACAATTTTTCTGCTATCTTCATATTCGATCTCCTATCGTCTCTGCCATCTTTCCCATAGCAGTCTTTCCTAAAATAAAAAATACTTGCATATAGAGAATATTTTATCACGATTTCCCCAGTGAAACAATACATAATCCCCCATAAAGCTATGAACGAATTATTAAATTTTTGTAAAAATGACTTCCTATTGTAAACTTCATGCTATAATATCAACGGATTCGGGTTTCAATATTGTATTTCAAAAACATTTTTCACAGATTGCACAAATGAGATATGGAAGGTTTCTTTTTGTGCAATGGAAATGAAACTCAGGAAATCATGAAGTCCTCTGGCGAACATGATTTCTGCTTTCGGAGGTTCATTGGAATGTTCTGCACAAGGAAACGTGGAATATCTCATTTGTGCAGGCTGTGAGCGGTATCGTTAAGATACAATATTGAAGCCCGAATCCGGCACTCAAAATCGTTTGAGTAAAAAACAAACATTTTACAAAATTCAAAGGAGGAACATTTATGTATACTTATCATACGAAAGGAACCTGTTCAAAACAGATCGATATTGAATTAGATGGCAACATCATCAAACATGTAAAATTCTACGGTGGCTGTGACGGAAACCTGCAGGCGATCCCAAAACTGGTAGAGGGCATGACGATTGACGAAGTAGAGAAAAGGCTGAGCGGCATCTCCTGTAACGGCCGTCCGACTTCCTGTGGTGATCAGTTAGCAAGAGCCTGTCGCGAGGCATACGAAGCATCCAAATAATTCGTTTTTGTTGTACTAATTGTTTGTTGTATTCTTAACTTTCAGACAATTTATTATTTATTTAAAAATTTTAAAATTTCTTGTTGACAAACTTCCTTCTATCTGTTAATATAAAATCAACAAAAGAACAGAAGACAAATAAAAAAACAAGGAGGTACAGTCCAATGGGAACATAAGACTACAACGAAAAAGCATTTAAGAATGGCAGTTTTCATAATCTGAAATTCAAAGAAGGATAAAAGGATAAAGTCGAATACCAATCGAACAAAGAACTTAACAGGAAGAGTTCATAAGCCGGAAAGAATAAAGATTTTGGAATCCGATTTCAAAAATGAAAAAAGAACTTCAGCACCTCGTGAAAAAGCTGAATTCAAAAAATCTCCAACACAATCGCGATTGGATGATTTATAAAAAATAAAAACAAGGAGGTACGGTCCACCAAAAACGTAAGCTAAACCCAAAAAGAAACACAAGAAGAAAGTGAGGACAGTCCATTGGATTATGAAGTTTAAAGGCATCATCTTTGAAGAACTTATTCAGAGGTGGTGCTTTTTTTGTGTGATTTTTTATGTCTGCTTTTAGCGGAAACTGCTACCCTGCATATCTGACGGATACATTCTGACTCCATGCATACGATCCACGCATAAGCTGAGAGGTATCAACCAGGGATGCAAACCTTGACATTCTCCCTGCGGATTGCTATAGTAGCAACGTTAACGTATAACTACATAAGATTATAGGACGCAGGAGGTTTTATTATGTCCAATTTTTTTGCTTTTGCAACAAAAAACAGCTGGGATGAAGATGTCTTTCAGCTTACTACCGGTGGTATTCTCACCATTGTTGCACTGATCGTTTTCTTAATCGTAGCTGCTCTTTTTATTCATAGTCGTAAGGGCTCCCACAAGCTTTCCACAAAGCAGTTAGTATTTTCTGCTGTTGCCATGGCACTTGGAACCGTAACATCTATGATTAAGCTGTTTCACCTTCCAATGGGCGGCTCCATTACGCTGTTCAGTATGCTGTTCATTGTATTGATCGGTTACTGGTACGGTCCCGAAGTCGGTATTATGACTTCTGTTGCTTACGGACTTTTACAGTTCGTCATCGATCCGGTCTTCTATTCCATTCCACAGTTGCTGGTAGATTATCCTCTGGCTTTTGGTGCATTGGGATTATCCGGTTTCTTCCATAACTCCAAACACGGACTGATCAAAGGCTACATCGTCGGTGTGCTCGGGCGATATGTCTTTGCATTTTTATCAGGACTCTTATTCTTTGCTGCATACGCAGAGGGAAGCGGAATGAGCGCTCCGGTTTATTCCTTAGTTTATAACGGATTCTATTTAATACCGGAAGCCATCATCACTTTAGTGATCATTGCAATCCCTGCTGTCAGCAAAGCATTGCAGCACATCCAGCAGCTCGCCCGTGAATAATCTACAGATCATCCTTTAACTGCTGGTATACTTCGGATGTCTTCTCGTCTTTATCGGCTGAGAAGATATAACATCCGTCTTCCGTCTGAATCAGGATAAATGCCTGATTCTGCGGATTGACATTCATTCGGCATTCGCCAAATCCTTCCACATTATAGATTCCTCTTTGTAAATTATCCATATCGGTTCCAATTACTTTACTGTTGCTTGGTAGTTTATCTAAGAACATGATAAACTGCATCGTATCAACATCTATCGTGTAATTCGTTCTTGTCTGCCCCGATTCCAGAACTCCGTCTTTATAAGTAAGTGTCAACGGGAGTGATTGTGCACGGACTAAATATACGCCAAACACTAATAACAGGGCGATCAGTACCCAGGCTAACGCGCTCAGGAATTTTCCCATTGGTTTTGCATGGTTGATACAGGTTCCGACTCCGATCTTTTTTTCGCCATTCAGACGCGTATCACCCGGATTATAATAAAAAATTCCATGTCTCCACTGCTCATCGATCTGTGGAAGGGAACATCCATCCATATAATGATGTTCTGCTTTCAATGTTTTTACTCTGGCATTCGCAACCCAATATGGCAGATAGCTGCATACGACCAACAGTAAAAATAGGATCATCCAGAGCAATACCTGTACGGTTCCATTGTCTGTTCCAAACATCACTGCCGGCGCAGCCACAAAGATCACTGTGAAAATTCCCAGCATCGTCATATATTTTTTCTGAACCCCTTTGATCTCCTCGTTTTCTAATTTTTCATTTGGAACCGTAATGGAAAAAATCTCATTTTCTCCCGGATTCTTTGCTTTCCACATAATTCCAAACTGAGCGATTAATACGATATAATAACAAACTGCAATGATAATGCTGACGTTCATGCCAACTGCTCCTTTCTACTACCTACTCTGCTTTTTATGATCAGCGTCCCTTCATGGCCGCCTTACATTCATACATCTTCTGATCTGCCCGCTTGATCGTATCGTGAATATCATGATCGGACTTCTTATCATACGCTACATAACCGGATGCTACAGACATTTTATTTTCAAAAAATCTTCCATTCAATGCCTCGATCCTGTCGTTCATTCCTCTTCGCAACTCCATGAATTCTTCTTCGGTAACACCTTCTGTCACTGCACAGAATTCATCTCCACCGATCCGATAGACTTTTCCATACATACCGAAAATATCCTGAATGATCTCGCTGCATACAATAATGTAATAATCTCCGGTCGCATGACCATGTGTATCGTTAAAATATTTCAGATTGTTCAGATCGAACATAACTGCTGCCGACTTCTGTGTTGCTTCATATGACATCAAATCATGTTCAAATGCTGTACGGTTAGAAAGTTTTGTCAGTGCATCGATTCTTGCTTCCTTCGAGATACTTTCAAACTGCTCACCTAAACGCATCAGGTGAACGGAATTCTGAAATACAATGCAAAGCATGATCACGATATAGGCCAGTAGGGCATATCGGCTCAATCTTGCAGAATCCACCGTCTCACACTGCAGATAACGTACCATATCATATCCCACAAAAAACAGAAGTTCACCCAGACACAGCCCCTGTATGATCATTCTTCTTCGCTCTTTTTTCTTACCCTGTACAATCCGTTTTCCAACGATCCAGAGCATCCAGAGGAATCCGATACCGTAGACAACGTATGCCATCCATATGGTTTCCCTATAATCTCTGATCCCCAAAAACTGCAGAACCGTTGTCACTACAAGTATCACCACATTGGCAACACAGATTCCATCGTATATCTTACTTTCTTCTACTTCACAGAAATTTTTCACAAATGAAACCAGTGGAATTAAAAGCATCTGGAATACGATAAATGCCACCTGATTTCCCCTCACATTCTGGGCATAGATCAGAGAGATGATCTGTGTCTGAATACCGGACCAGAATGCCACAACAATAGAAAACACTCCCAGCCAGTATAAATAATCCGGCACATGGAGTTCCCGCTGGAAATACATCAATCCGATAATAATTGCCAGTCCAATGGCAAACATCAATATGGATGCAAACAGAGCCAAAGAACGGTCTGTAATAATATCAACGACAATCTTTGCACTGTCGCCATATATAATATCCGGAAGATTCTCTGCTTTATCTTCGTAGACCGGTTCTAACTCAATGGTCAGTGTCTTTCCTGCATACTCCGACGAAAGATTGATAAAAGTCCAGGTTGTTCCCGGTGTCTTACTGGTTTTTTCATAGTCCTTTGGAATATTAAAAGAATAGACCATTTCATTATCCACATAAGCATGTATCACATTATGTCCCATATAAAATGCTACCGTGTCACCATGTGCGATCTCCTGCGGAAGCTGTTTTTTTAATATGAATTTTGTCTCATTATTTTTTCTTGGAAGTGTATTGGGGAGCTCCTTATAAAACTTTTCCTGTTTTCCTATCTGAACTGTCCAGTTGTCATCGTAACTTCTCTGCTTCGCATTCGTAAGGGTATTTCCTTCATCTTTTGCGCTTACAATCAAAACAACGGCCAGTAGCAATCCGACAATGGCCGTTATAATATATTCTTTAAAAAACTTCATATGCTCACCTGCTCCTGTGTCGCATATAGCTTCCTATATGTAACTGTAAATTTATATATATTGTACCATAGACCCCCTGTAGATTCAATGAAATAATGCCCTTTCCGGCAGTTTCCCCGCATTTACAATCCGTCGGTTTTCCTATATTTACCTTCATTATTGCGCGACTTTTTATTGTTTTTTCATTTAATATTTATCTTTTTATTGTTTTCACATAAATTTCACAATTTTATTAGCACTCATCTATTGACAGCGCTAATAGTCCGTGCTATAGTTCTACTTGAACAAAGGAAATAGAGAAATAAATCGAAACCGAGTTCAAACATAACTTCAACACTTCGGATTCTCCGACAGTGCTTAAATATCAACAACGTCATAGAAAGGAGACATGACTTATGATGATGCCTAGTATTTTTGGAGAAAACTTATTTGATAACTGGATGGACTTCCCATTTGAAGATGAATTCTTTGGTAAGAAGAATCCTCTGTATGGAAAACATGAAAAGAACCTTATGAAGACAGATGTCCGCGAAACCAAAGACGGCTATGAAGTAGACGTTGATCTGCCGGGATTTAAGAAAGACAATATCTCAGCACAGCTTCAGGATGGTTACCTTACCATTTCTGCCAGCAAAGGTCTCGATAAGGATGAACAGGAAAAAGACGGAACCTACATCCGCAAAGAGCGCTACAGCGGCAGCATGAGCCGTAGCTTCTATGTAGGCGAAGGCGTTACCCAGGACGATGTTCATGCAAAATTTGAGGACGGAATCCTCAGACTGAGCCTTCCTAAGAAAGATGTAAAATCTCTTCCAAAGGACAACTACATTGCAATTGAAGGATAATTCTCCTTTAATAAGTTCCTTTCAGAAACATAATCTCTAGTGAAAAATCCGGATGCCGACTGGCACCCGGATTTTTTTATCAATCTTTCTTATAACGCCACATAATGATTGCCGTTACCAGCATTAAAATGCTGATCTGTATTCTCCGCAGACCGGCACATATCCTAATCCGTTCATACCGCACTCTTCTTTCATTTCATTCTGATCTTTATCGTTTTTAGATTAACACCTTTCGAAAAATCCCGTCAACATTTTTCACGCATCTGATAACGGAAGGTCAGATAGAAGATGATTCCTTTCGCTACGGAGGTCAGCGTCAATGCCCACCAGATTCCATCCAGACCTAATGAGGTACGACTTAAAACCATTGCCAATGGGATTCGCATAGAGGTCGCCGTAATACTGATCACACTGCACAATTTTGTCTTGCCAAGTCCGGACAACGCTCCGATCGTCATCAGCTCCACGCACATGAAGGCTTCACTGAATCCGATGATGATCAGATAACTGATGGCTATTTCCATGGCTTTTTCTTCATGGAAAAATACTCCGGCTATCGGCCCCGGAAAAATAATAAATGCCAGCATGATCAAAGCTCCCCAGATGGCTACCGTCCAAAAGGAGATCCGGTAGCCTTTCTGCACACGGTCCATTTTTTTCGCACCATAGTTCTGACCGACGAAGGCATTTAATGCCGCCGCAAATCCGTCTGCCGTATTCCAGGAAACAGATTCTATCTGTCCGCCCACCCGCTGGGTTGCGATCGCTTCTGCACCAAACGCTGCCACCATTCTGGTCAGCACCATGGAGATCATACAGTATACCATTCCCTGTATTGCCGTAGGACCTCCGATCTTACAGATGTTTCCAAGTTCTTCTTTGGAAAACGGTTCAAAAAGGCGGATTCCTTTGAGTACATTTTCTTCTTTTTTCGAGCGGAATACTCCGACCATCATCACAAGCATAACGACGAGCTGTGCGCTGACCGTCGCAACTGCTGCTCCTGCCACTTCAATCCTCGGAAACGGCCCTACTCCTAAGATCAAAAGAGGATCTAATAACAAATTGATGAGCAGTCCGATAAAGTTCGCTACAAACGGTGTCTTAGAATCTCCCTGCGCCGTATACAATCCGGTCAGTGTCAGGTTTAAAAAGGAAAACAGGATCAGACCGCAGGTGATGCGCATATATATTTTTGCATCTAGGATTGTTTTTACACCCTCTAATTTAAAAAATCCGACCAGCGGATCTGTAAACAACAGACTGACTGCCGCAAAGGCAAGTCCTAAAAGGATTGAAAGCTGCACGGCTGTCTTAGCATACCGATGTGCCTGCTCTTTATCTCCGCGTCCAAGGCACTGTGCCACATGCACCTGTCCACCCATACGGGCAAGTGAAGCAAGTCCCTGTGACAGCCAAACATACATGCCGCCGACTCCCACCGCTGCCACTGCCTTAGAGCCTAACAGTCCGATCCACGCCATATCCGTGATATTATAAAGTGTTCCTAAAAAGGAAGAGATCATGATCGGCACCGCTAGTCCGGTCAGTGATTTTAAGATCGGCCCCTCTGTAAGCGGAACCTGCTTTTGTATCTTCATTTGTATTGCTCCTTCTATATGATCAAAATTTCTCGTTTTTTCATTTCAGCCACGGAATAGCTTAAATCATTTTTTCCGATCTTTCAATATCATTTTACTTCCTTTTTTTATAAAAAGGGTATAAAATAAGACAAAGAATTACGAATAAATACGAAAAAATATACGAAAGAGGTGTTTTTATCCATGAAAAGAAAACGATTTGGTGCGTTACTTTTAGCACTGACACTGACACTGTCTCTGATCGCTCCCGGCATCTGTCCGACTGTTCATGCCATGACAGTTTTAGAGACAGATACTTCCACTGCTTCTGACGGCTGCACCATGTTAGGCATCTATGGCTCTTACTACAGCAATGCCAAAGAGGCTTTGGACAAAATTAACGATATCCGGAAAGAGGCCTGCACTGCAGGAAATGTACCGGACCCGAGGAATCCGGAAAGAATGTTAACGCCAAGTGACTATTCCCCACTGAAATGGTCCAGTGACTTAGAGCGTGTTGCCAGAATCCGTGCTGCGGAAGCCGGTATTGCTTATCACTTTATGGATTCCGGACATCAGCGGCTGAACCAAAAGGAAATTTCAGACATCGTCTACAATGGTCATCATTCTTCTGCAGAAGATCTTTCCTATTATTACAATAAGGATATGATCGAGGGAATCCTCTTATGGTATATGGAGAAAAAAGACTGGGTAAATCAGGATTACTCAAAGACCACCGGTCACTATACCAGTATCATCAATCCTAACCATACTTATATCGGACTGGGCGGATTTTATACAGAAGCAACCCCATATCCTGCTACATTAGCAGGAGAGCTTTCCGCTACCTCCGAACAGGGACTCGATGAAACGATGCTCTCTGCTCCTAAGGATGTAATGCAAAAAATCGAGGTTTCTGACGACTTTATCAAAAACAACCTGTTAGATGGCACAACCACGATCGAGACAGACCAGACAACTACTCTGACTCCGATGGTACAGATTCAACGCAGGTCCACCCGAAAGCTCTGGATGCCAGGCACCTTTACTTATTCATCCTCCAATACGGCTGTTGCCAAGGTTGCAAACACCGGTGTTGTGACCGGAGTTACTGATGGTACTGCCACGATTACCGTTAAATCAGGCAATACCGTGATTGCTTCCACGAAAGTTACGGTAACGTGTGCACATCCTTTAAAAATGACATCTTCTACTCCATCCACCTGTCAACGTGCCGGAGAACGTGTCTACTACTGTAGTGTTTGCAACAAAACCACGAAACAGACGCTTCCGTTAGCTGCACATGACTATGTGTATGGTACTGCTGACTCCAGCGGAAAATGTACCGGTGTATGCTCCGTATGTAAAGATAAAGTTACGATCACACCACCAACCTCTTTTTCACTGTGCTGGGTAAATGAGTCTTTCGGATATGCTGAGTATAGCGATGATTTTCCAAAGTATAACCCAATTCCTTCTACGATCGAATGCTATATAAGCGGGGTCAAAGGCGATGAAAATTATCGCGATATGGTCATTGAATCCTCCGATGAGTCGGTACTCCTTCCACCGGATCAGGTCTATCCGAATGCACCTTTGAATCCGATACAGGTAAAAAAACCGGGAATTGCAACACTGAGCATTTATCCAAAATATAACCCGCGTATTAAAAAGACTTTTATTGTCCGGGTCGGTGATGCCGGAAGTGTTGACATAGCTCTTGCTGATGTAACACTGTCCCCAAACTCCTATACTTATAGTGGAAAATCCTGCACCCCGGCGGTGAATGTCTCTTATTATGGCACACCTCTGACACAGGGAACCGATTACACCGTTTCCTATGAAAATAACATTGCTGCCGGAACTGCCGTGGTTACCGTTTCAGGAAAAGGCATTTTCAAAGGAAGTATCCAGAAAAATTTTACGATCAAAAGTGCAAGCACAAACACCCATACACATCAGGCGGTCAAAACTCCTGCCGTTGCAGCAACCTGTACAACTCCGGGACACACCGAGAGTTCCTACTGCTCTGTCTGCGGTGCTGTGATCAAAAGCCAGACATCTCTGCCTGCTAAGGGTCACAATTATATAAATGGAAAATGCAGCAACTGCGGAGATTATCTCTACTTAGATGCTTCCGGTTTACGCTACACCATTAACGATGACTTATCCGGCGGCTACACGGTCAGTGTATCGGCTGTCCCGAAAACAACTTTAAGAGGAGAAATCACGATTCCTTCTAAAGTTACGATCGGTAAAACTTCCTATACCGTTACGATCATCGGAAAAGATGCTTTTGCAGACCAGAAGAACCTGACCTCTGTCATTCTGCCACCGACGATCACCAATATAAAAAGTGGTGCTTTTTCTAACTGCAGCAGTCTGAAAAGTGTGACATTCCAATCCACGACAGCACCATCCGTTGATACGAATGCATGGACCGGCACTGACACATCGGCTGTGACACTCATTATTCCGGAATTAGGAACCGGTTACCGGAATATTATCGTACCGCTTTCCGGCGTTAACGTGAAAAAGACACCACATGTCCATTCTCTGCAAAAACATAAAAAAGTTTCTCCTACCTGCGAAAAATCGGGGCATGTAGAATACTACACCTGTTCCACCTGCAACCGGGTCTATCTTGACAGTTCTGCTACAGCAGAAATTTTATATAACGATACCATCCTCTATCCGGTTGGACATGACTGGGATGAAGGAAAGTATGAGACCAGAACACGTTTTGTCATTACCTGCAAGCGTTGCAAGGCCCGGAAAGTATACAATGTGGAAGATGATCCTGCCGACCCGCCACGCCCAAGTTCCCCAACGGTGAATAAAAAGCTGGTGTTAAATACCTCTGCCGGTCTGAAATGGGTTCGCAATAATACCATTGACAAGTATGTAAAACCGGAGCTGAATAAAGCCGTAAAATCTACCTATAATTCCAATACGATTTCCTGGAATAAGGTAAAAGGTGCAAAAGGCTATCAGATTTATGCCTGCAAATGTGACCACAAGAAAAATAAGACAAAACTGACTTTACTTGCGACGGTTAAGTCCAACAAGACTTCCTACAAAATCAAAAATTTAAAGAAGAATACTTTTTATGAGTATAAAGTCGTTGCATACCGTAAAGTGAACGGCAAAAAGGTTGCCATCGGAAAGTCTTTAGAGCTTCACGCTGTGACGGCTTCTAAGAGCTACAAATATAGCAATCCAACGTCCATCAAAGTAAAGCAGAAAAACAAAGTCGTTTCTTCCATTTCCGTAAAGGTCAAGAAAACGGCACAACTTAAGAGCAGTCCTGTTATGCCAAAAGGCAAAAAACTAAAAGGACATACCGCAAAGATCCGCTATATTTCCTCGAAATCCTCCATTGCTTCCGTGAACCAGAAGGGTAAGATTACCGGAAAGAAAAAGGGCACCTGTTACGTTTATGCAGTTGGCCAGAATGGGATAACGAAGAAGATTAAGGTGAAAGTGAAGTAGTATAAAACAGAGCCTGCATCCAATATAACTCCTAAACAGATAAGATAATTTTGAGAGTGTGAAACTTTTTCTGTAAAATAGTATTTAGAAGGTTCTTCTATGATAAA